>JAAUXT010148978.1_pt1 | contig 72186 bp, 67 predicted proteins | sample 7278171 | NCBI WGS metagenome assembly JAAUXT01 (sample SAMN14350112, study PRJNA611818) | marine sediment metagenome | isolation source: surface marine sediment (1.8m) | place: French Polynesia: Moorea | collected 2018-08
AACTGGTTATTTTCCAATTCATAACCAACAAAAGTGGGAGAGATCAAAATTTTATTCTACACAATTTTAAAACAAAGCCTTCCCAAAGCAAGTGACATTTGAAAGATATATTGTTACTTTTCTAATTTTTTGGGAACATTAATTTGCACATCACTTTGAAAAAAATTTAATTTTTGCCAGAAGATTTTTTTAGCAAAAAATTACTTTATTTTACTTTGTTTGTTTAAAAAAAGGTACAGAAAGCCTGTAAAAAATAATAAAAAATACCTGGAAAAAATTTTGAAAAACCTGGAAAAATCATGGAAAAACCATGGAATTTTGTTGGTCAGCCGCAGTGGGAACCCTGAGCAAGGAAACTCGATGGTCACGCTTTCGGACAAGCCTGTGCACACAAGGGTGATCTGAAGAGGGGGGTGGGGTGTTGGCTGAATAGGGGCGGTTGGCTGACAAAGGGGAAATTGACTACAGAGGGGGTATGGCTGAAGAGGGGGTTGGTTGAAGTGGGGGCAGGTTTGCTGAAGAGGTGCTGGCTGAAGACGGGGTGAGGTGACTGAAGAGGGGTGGTATTTACTGAGGGGAGGAAACTGAAAAGGGGGTGAGCGGGTACAAAATTGTGGACGGGTGCACATATGAATGCTGCTTGTTTTGAGCAATTTGCTTCACCTGGATGGTCCGGGTAACCGCGGACCCTTCGTGTCTGGAAGTTATCTAAGAACCTCGATATTTGCAAACCATAACTGCAGTTACATAACGGCTCTCTACTTTTGGTTAAATATCTTCCACTTCCACTTCTCAGTGTTGGAAAATGACGATAATGTGACAGGAAACGCTGATCTGAGGCACAAATCAGGCGGGCGAGTGCGCGGTGGAAAATAGTGTGAGAACGGGGCTTCAATGCACCGTAAAGAATTGTGCCTTTTTGGTTCCGTGGAGCGTGGAAATGATTCAAACGTCCGTTTCTTGTGCCAGACTCATATTTCTGGGACGCAGATCTCCATTTGGCGAATGTGACAGTGATGTGTGCTCGGGCCGCCCTGGAAGGTGCAGTGCCTGCAAGTGACGATTCCGGTAACTTTGAAGCAGGCATAGAATCAGCAGTTCCTTGGTTCATGATGACCCAATTTGCACGTGGAAGTTGCACGAATTGTCCCATAATTATTTTTGGTATCCTCGTGCGAGTATGTTCGAACTACCACCAGAAAGGCTCGTTTCATGTGTGTTCTGGCAGGGTTTGAGAGTGACAGGATTGGAGAGAGTAGCATGTGGCCAAAAGAGAACCGCATCACCTGGGTGCGTACAGAACATTCACGTTTTCAAATGGACAACAACCCCAGAATTTCAGATGACAGGAATCGTGCATTGGCTTGGCAGAAGTTGACGTTCTGTTTCACAACTCTGGCACAATTTCCGCAACCTTCCAGGCTGCTTTGCAAAAAGCAAGCATTTCCTGTGCAAAGAAACAAATGGAAAGGGAACCTATTTTACACAAAGACCATTTGTAATGTGGAACAATGGAAGCAACTTATTTATGAGAGGTTGCAGGTGGTTGCCTGTCTATTGCCGCCTGATGCTCCAACAATGGAATGGGAACTTGAACCGAGTCGAGGTCAAAGGCGCGAGGGACATGATCGCACCACTGTGAAAAGCAGTGGTGCCCTTCCTGCATGCCGGACAAGAATTCAGTTAATTTTGCAAGCAAAAGAATACAACAAAACGCACGTTCGTGTGGCTGTTTCCGAAAGCAGCACTGGAGTTTGAACCAGTATGAGGCTCTGAGGAACCTGAAACGTTGCAAACATTGACAGTGAATGTGTCCAGCATTGTGTGGAAGCCTTTTATACGTGTGACCATGCAGATTTGTCGTGGACCCCCACTCCTAGTTTGTCAGGATATACCTGTCGGGATGGGGGCAAGAGAAGGACAAGTGCTGGAGAACGTCGACTAAAATGACACTCATCTTTTCCCTCATCTTCCCCGGGGATCACGCAGAGAAGGTCACCCAGGGTCTGAATAACAGGTGCAACCAAATTAGACCACTGCCACCCCTGTGTTTTGTCAAAGATTGTCTGCACCGACCGGTGTTCTTGTTGATTCTGACGAAATACTATTGCACTGATGTACTCGGAGTCACATCCTGATGCGGTTTGAATCTGCCTGGCTGGGTTCTTGATTTCACTGACAGTGGAATATTTCACAGCGCGCAGCTTCGTTTGACGTGTTTGATTTCGCTTCAAACGGAGCGCTGTCTCTGAAGAATAATTTGTGGCGCCAGCGACGATAAATGAAAACAGATCCGCAGACATGCAAATGCATCGCCCACCTGGGACCAGCCCCACCGGGAGGCATTCGTCCTGCTGGTGACTAAAATCTGCGGGAACCAGAAGGGTTTTTTGCAGGTATTTGGAGATATTGGGGCCTTTGGTAAAACAGGGTTGAACCAAATTACCGCGTGTGTGAGCGTGTGTCTGTGATATCGGAATTGTGATGAAATGATGAAGATCATCTGAAGTTTGAGAACTGCTCTCTGAATCCGCAGTGACGCGCACGTGTTGCGACAGATCCATTGTCACCTGCATCAATATTAATGCCGTGAAACAAGCAGCTTCCGCATTGGCACCCAGAGTGTTAAATTACCTTGTTTGGATTGGAACCAAATGCAGTCATGCGAAGCACAAACCACCCGCATGCACGCACATGTTTGCACGTCAGAAGCACTGCAGTATTGTGAAAATTTCCCACGAGCTTTCCTTAACAAATCAACATCAGAATGAGTAGATTACCTGTCCTGGCGGAAAAAACGTGCGCATTTCAGACACATTCGTGTTGGGCCACTTTTGGCGAAAAATCAGGGTCTCGTTGTCCACCAACCTGCAGATTTGTGCCTTTGGTGAAAGATTTAGAAGCGCACAATTTCGTAAATTAGTCGCTGGCGGGGCGGAGACAGTTTGATGCGGGAATAAAGGCCATTGAAGATACATTATTGATGGCAGAATCCGCGGCGGCTTTGATAAAAAGCCTCGAGCCTTAAAATTAAATGCGGGGAGCGTGCTTCCGAAATTTCGATTTGTGTAGCTTTTGGTCTGAGATTTACAGCTTTGCCGTTCTGCATTGAACAGATCTCACGAAGGTGTCTGCAAGTTTCTGGTTCTCACCAAACGGGAAAGCTTCAATTTTGTTGTCGGTTTCGAACTGCCGCGTTCACTGCCTCAGACCTTCGTATTTGCGTCAGCTATCCACTGCACTTCTGTCTGGTTCAATCGCCCTGGTCAGCACTGCGACTGCAAATGACAGGAGTGGGTGGGTGACAAGCACAAGTTCATTTCCCGGGCTATGTCCTGTACCTCGCAGCGAAAATGATGAAAAATTGCGATGTGTCGAATGGCATTTGCCAGAATGAGTTCCCTGCACAGAAATGAGCGGGCTTCCTCTGTATAAATGCACCTGTCAATACCACTCAGCCTGAGAGATGATTCATACACGGCGCGCGTCTCCCACAGATATGGACTGATCTCAAACATGGGAAACACCGGAAGTCCAAATGTAAATTCGTTGCAAAAAAAAACCCTGCTGAAGAGCAACAGATATGTTTGGAGTGCACGTCTTGTTGACGCTGTGCTCATCCACTGACCGTGATGTCGTGAAATCTACATGTTGTAGAACCTGTTGCATAAACATACAGTCTGGACCTCTCTCCCGTGGTTTCTCCGGTCTGTTTTACTGCGTTCCTAGGAGAGCATTAAAGCTCTGTTTACGGTCCTGCTTGCCATAACCCAGACAGGCGAGGGGAAGGCAGGCTGTGTTGGCACAGCTTAATTCACGGCAGGGCAGAAAGCGATCAAGAGCAATTTCTTGAGAGTTAGTGTCACATAATTTTCAGACGTGATTCCCTGTGTGTTCTCAGTGTGGGGTTGGATGCCCGCTTGCACCTGAACCGAGATCTGACAAACTGTGCTGCCAAATCACGTGCACGAGAAATCTGCAGTCTGGAATGAGTATGATGTTGCCATAAATTCGCAGGTTGAAACTTGTGCACCCAAGGCCCTTCAATTCGAATCCAAACACATTCCATTGACCCTTTGACACCAAGGCAAAATATCTCTGTCGATCCTTGGCTTATTCGGACTGTCTCACTCGGGATGAGGTACTCGTGGTGGAAAGAGGTGGAGCAGGTGTCCCTTCGTGTACTGCACACATTTGCACACATGAAATTGATGTTTGTTGCACAAGCAGTTTGAAAGCAGTTCTGTCTTGGTGGGTGTTGGGCAGAGGCAGATATTGCTGCTTTCCATGACCTTGCTGGTCACAGGAGACACGGAAAGATCACCCACGAAATTCTTCTTCCTCACGTACGCATCTGAGTTCTTGCACAGCTGAAGCGGGGACTCTCATGTTTGAGTCACTCCAGAAGTGTAAACGAGGCAAACCACTCGGAGAGGAAATTGAAAAGTCAGTTTACATAAACTTATGTTGTGCGCCGTGTCCCCGAGGGGCCTGTAAGGAAAAGCAGAAAGAGACCTTGGGCGGCACTCGGCGCAGTTTTATGGTCGTGCTTTATGCCTGCATAACGGCTGCGTTAATGCACTTCCGCTCCGCATCGTAATTGGTTTGAAAATAACGGTATACTGGGCTGCAGGGGCAGATTGTGCGGCTGAGTTGGGCCACGGGCGTTCGATTTGAATTCACCCAAAATAGTTTGAAGGTCCTGACACCCCTTTGTGGTCTGTGATCTCTTTGTGCTGAATGACTGAACTGGCTGGAGAGAAAGTCAATGTATTACATGGCTGAGGTAACAGCAACTGCAGGAACCTGGGTGCCACATGGTGAAGCTCATACGGACGTGGTTTTTTGCGAATTCAACGTGGAACGAGGTGGTGTGTGTCAGATTTTCTCGAGGTGGGTCATCCAGGATAAAATGAATCTTGATTCATCGTGCTAACTACGTGCTAAGTATCTCCGTGTGGGTGGATTATCATTGCATTAGCAATGCCCAGGAGACCCTCTTTCCGCTGATCCATTCCATTCGCCTAAATCTGTCTTTATGGTCTCGGCTGCAGATTTATGTGTATTCTTCTTGTCTCTGCATAACTCAAAAAACCCATAACAACTCTTCTTCCACACGGAGAACTGGAACCTGGAACAAAGGAGGTGTTGCTCACGCGCGTACAATTCTCCTGTGCAGAGAAGAGCCCGACTTCATTCAGTAACTTTCAACCTGTTCCAACGGTTTGCACCCACCTCGGCGAACAGGACCACAGACCATAAAAGACATCCTGATGTGTTGATGACGTGCGTGTTGAGTGTGCCACGATGACCTGTGAGGAGGACAGCTGCGGCGCTACTGACTCACACAGGACAAGGGAAATTAGCATCACCGGAAACCAGCTTCTCCGTCGTGCATGTTAATCCCATCATTGACATTCAGCCATTTCCGCAAGCTATAATTAAGCTTAATGTCAGGGAAATGCAGCACTCATTGCCAATGTGAATTGCGGAGTGCCCACTTGCCAAGCAAGGTCAGGAAGATTGTACATCTTGCGTGTTGCTTTGGTTGGACTGTAAAAGCTTCAGTTGAGCTCACCAGGTAAACCTCCTCTGACATATTTGATAAATTGCAGATTCAGTGAAACAGTGTTAGCCTGCCACTCTAGCTTCCAGTTGTTTCCTCTGTCTCCCTGTTCATCTGTGGACAGGATTCCCACGTTCAGAAAAGCTTAGCACCTGACTTGGAGGAGTCTTGAGGCGAGTCCGGGAGGTTTAATCAAATGAAGCTCACAGAGTGCCGCTGTTCTGTCACTGTTTATCAATTAGAAGTCCTTCCAGGTCCCCCGGGCAGCGAACAGGAGCTCAAGCCTGGTTTCAACAGAAGAGAACGAAGTGTGTAACATGGCATCTTCATCAATTCTTTAAACGACTGAAATTTCTTGCTTTGTTTGAGAAAGTTGGCCCAACCTCACTGAAAAGCAAGGCGTGTTCGGGAGGAAAGGGAATTGCGCCCTTTCAGTGCATTTTTGTCACATGTCCACAAAACGGCGTCGTAGATTGGCAACATGTACTGCCAGTTTCAAAACGCACAGAGTGAAATAAATTCGTCCTGCAACGCCAGTGTCGCCTGGCTGAGCCTCGAAATCCGCGGAAGATAACATCGCAAAGACGTCCACGACGGACCAAGTGCTGAACGGTGAATCTTTCTTTCGGTGGCGAACTTCAGCTGTGGTCGCCACATCTCTCACTGCTTTCCATTCTCGTCACGCGCACAGTACATGAATCTTCTGGGGCCCAATTCACCTTCTGAAAACACGGAGCCCCAGACCAGACATTTGGTGAAAACACCAAGCTTCACAACACCCAAACACTGGCTAAAATTATGTGCAATTTTTGTGACATACGGTTCCTTCTTCGCCATTTGATCCTGCGTTCTAACTCATGGGTTCTGGTCGGCATGTTAATGTCTCTGAGATATGGGCTTTGCTTCATACTGGACACTAATCATGAGAGCGTCGAGCGGTTCGTGTTGCCGGCTCAATTTGCAATCCGGGGTGTTGACTGCGGCTGACAGGAAGCGGAAGCCTGTGGTTTGTTGTGCTGAAGGCGACTCGATTTACGATTGTTCTCATTGATACAGAACAAAATTATTCTGTTGTAGACAGGTGAATCCGCCTGTGTCTGGCCAACTTTGTGAAGTGTTGTGCGGGAACAGATACGCAACGCTGACGGTGTGGTGTTTTCTGGCAGAATCTCTGTTTCCCAGTTCATCACGGAACCTCTCATTTCATCACGGAACCTTCCCGTGCTGAGTCCACGGTGGCCCGCGTTTGTAGCACATCGTAGGGTCTGCAGGCGGAGATAACATTGTGAAGCATGGCCCCGGGCCCAGGCTCCGGAGCACAAAGACCTTCTCAAGTCAAATGGTTCTGTCAGGACGAGGTACGCTCTCAAATTGAGCGCAAGACTCGTGTTTCCAGTGACTCTGCTTGTCGAATTACTTCAAAGCTGGGAAGCGTACGGTGGTCAGCCCGCACTGTGTAACATATGGAGCGAGGCTGCTGAATAATGCAGGGCTGCCCGGTCATTGAGATGTCTGGAATGGTGAGAAAAGTGAGCGAAGACAAGAGTTCCAGTGGTGCTCAGAAGGTGGAAAGAGATTTCACTTGTCGCTTGGTGACTGAGACCACAACGTTGTGTTTGGGTCAGCACCAACGAAGGTTCCGCTTCAGGTTCAGTGCACAGTGCTTGCTTCAGAAATTCTGTGAAGACTACCTGTGCATAGAGCCAAGTTGAAGAAACCGAAAACGAGTCGACCTTCGCGACAAGCCCGCATCTTGAATCATGGGAGTCGTGGTGCATCAAGGTTCCAAACCATGGCTTCTTCTGCCACAAGAGAGAGTGGATCTGTCGTCTCCTGGAGCAGTTCTGTCGTGTGCACCAGTCCAGCTGTCCCGATCACCCACATCCAGAACACGGATCCGACATCTGTCGCTTTGGCCTACGAGAACGTTTCTCAGTCGACGCATTTTCGAAGCTGAAAGTTTCTCGAACTACAATACCAGACGGTCGAACTTCCCACTTCCTTTCCGGTCACAGCCAGATTTATTCTCGCTCCAGTTGACGAACTTCAAAGGACATGCACGGATGAGGTGACTTGAATGTGTGTGACAAAGTGGTATTGAACTGGTCCTGTGATGTGAGTTCTGTCTCTTCATCCTGTCTACTTATTGAAACTCCACCTCACACTCCAGTTACGATTTATTGTGAGTCCACGTGTTACCTCATGCGTTATTGTCTGTTTCTTGGAAAAAATATCTATTTCCAATTGCTGTGGGGAAAATTGTATTTTATTTCCATAAAAAGCACGCGAGAGCTCAGTTCATGAGCGTGCAATAAAAGCGGCAAAACATAAATTAGATGCTGCATACTCATGCAATGGCCTAAGACAAGAATGTTTGTGGAAGCTAACATTCCAATGAATGCGTCGCAGAAAAGCTGATGCAGACAAAGGTGAAGTCCCGACATTTTTCGAGGCACAATGCAGCCCTGTGTTGCTTTGTTGGGGACTCGAGTGTCTGAGTCTTGTGGACGACACATTAGTTGGGAGAGAAGCCACTCTGTCACACACACACACACACACACACACACACACACACACACACACACACACACACACGCGCGCGCGCGCGCGCGCGCGCACCGTTGCAGTTGGAAAGGTAGGTGCACGTGCAGACTTCTGTTGTCTCAAACTACAAGTTTTCAGGTAAATTATGTCTGTCCTGATTGCATTGGCTGTGGCAGTTTTGAAGTGGGTCCAATTCACATTTCAAGAAGTGCACGATTTGGTGAAGTTCTGAAACAGTTGCTTCTGCACGTATCACTGAGTTGAGGAAGAAGTCATCGTGCGCCCCATGAACAGAGTGTCAAACAAGTTTGAGCGCCCCCAACACAACTGGAAACGCAAGTGAAGCAGTGCTTCATCTTCTGCGACATGCAAAAGTGTCGTTTCGAGCTGTGCAAAGCGGGTTGATAATGGCATGAAAAACACTGCAACAAAGTGCTCGCTACGTGAGGGATGTGTACTGAAGCCCGAGCACAGAGGCTCGCTTTTCCAGGGGGAAATGAACGCGATTTTGTACACAAATAAATATTTGATGGAACTTTTTGCAAGGACATCGCGCACAATGAAAGAAAAACGTCGGGATGTCTGTATTTGTCTTTTATTTGCTGTAAATTATGCATCGTGAGCAACAAATTCCGGTCAAAGTGGTCTGCATTTGACGACGCCCACCTTGTGTGGTGCCTTTGTTTCCTTGGGTTTGAACGCTCGAACTGTTTCCACGTACAAAAGACCATCAACGGTGCACGAATCTGCACTCGTGTGACACTCATCCCTTCTCGTACCCGTCGTACAACTAAGCTTCATCTTGCTTTCTTGCACTTTGCAGGTCAGTCTGAAGATGGCTGGGAGAGAACCCCCACCTCGAGACCCGGCAGCACAACAACCAACGCGAGGGCGACTCCAGTGCAGCAGCGGAAGTACATCCTGGGCGTGAAGAACCTCGGGGGAGACGTGCGCGAGATCGACGTGGACCTGCTTCTGTGCGGCTCCCGGAGTTCCGAGAGTCTGAGCGACCTCACAGAGAGCGAGTCCGATTTCTCTCTGGAGGCGCTCGAGGCTGTGGCCAAGAATGGTATTGGGCTCTACAACTACCCTGGCACCAGTGTGTACCCGGACCTGGTGCCCATATCCACGTACAAAGGTTCGAGGCACAGAAGGAGCGGGTCTGAGAGCAGCACGAGTGACATCAATCTCGGCTCTACTGATCACGAAGCTCGCAGCTCTTTAGCCAAGAATAGCCGCAGCAGAACGAAGCGAGACGCCACACAAATTCGCTGGCAGCAGAATTGTGATGAAATGGAAAAGTGCATGTCTCACTTCGACAAAGTGCTTCTGGAAGAACAAAGTACACAGAACACACAACCAATGACGGGCATCCAGCCCACCGTACCCCCACAACACAAAGCTGTAGCTGGGATTACAAGGGAAGTGGAGCCCAATGCATCACTGCTGCAGGAGCTCAAGGGGGATGGAGGGGCCCGCAGCATGCAATGTCTGGATTTTCCTGCAGGTAAGACCAAGACACAGCTTCATCACTCAAATGGGATAATTTACACATTTCGTGAACAAAGCTGACGAGAAACCCGCAACAAAGCAGTGGCTTTTTTGGTCAGCTTGGGAGCTTGACATGCAACATGTGTCGGTGGGCGGGGATCGATCAAACTTGTCATGTGATCCATCAGACGGATCATGTGACCGCGACGGGAGGCAATTAGGCGACAGGTACAGGTCGCGCGATGAATCATCACGCGCTGTGAAAGCTGCTGGCGTCATCGCAGTTCGCCTCCCTGAATCGCTTGTGCTGCGTTGTGAAAATGGATCCAAATTGCGTGCATAGCCACTCACTTCTTTGTACCCGGCAAGTTCGCATCCATTCAAGGTTCGGAGTTGAAGCCAAGATCGTCAAAATTTAATGCAGATACACTTCAGACAAAGAGGTCCCAGTCCAATCATTTGGATTGCACTCTTTGTTGCGTTGCGTTTCTTGTCATTCGTTGATTAGTTTGTCCTCCACGGTGCATTCACGTGTTTTCACTGTGTTCAATGCAGGGTCTCCGTCGCAGAAGGGCAAGACGAAGAAAGAAGCAGAAGAAGGGAAGCTGCAGGCACGTAAAGTGCAGCTACAAAGTCTGCAGAAGGAGAAAGGAACGACGGCAGCAGGGGCTTGTGGTGCTTCTGGATTTATCTCACGGCTCAAGCACGACGGGGGAGAGGATGCTCGAGACGGGGTGTTGGGCTCAGACCTGGAGTGGATGCTTAGTCAGCCGCCGGGTGCAGACGAAAGAAACAGCTTGACGTGTGCTGAAGCTGGATACAGTGACAATGGCGACAGCTTCGAGGTCGGTTCACAGCTGCTCTGCAGAGCCGAGTCTGATGGGGAGAAACGTGGACGTGCGAACTGCGCGGCTGACTGGGCACTGAGGGGCTCAGCGCGGAGGGAGAACCTGCAGCATGTGGGCCCGGGTGCGCTTGAATCTCTTCCGGACCAACCAGCGGGAAAACGCAACGAGACGAGCGAGCAGTTGGAGAACGTGTCAGAACATTCAAGAAGACGTAAACAGGCGGATCTGCAAAACGCAGAACATGACGCAGGAGCCGTGAGCTTCGTTGAATCGCAGCCATATGGAGGAGAAATTGGCACCGACTCAAGGAGCGGCGGGGGTGAGGCTATATTGGGAGAAGGATTAAGTGGAGCTGCATTGAAGTGCTGTTCCTGCAGTGAAGGACGGGCAATGGATAGCCGTGCGCAGTTTGAGGGACACGTTACACGTGTTGCGGGGAGAAACCAAGGAGGCGATGAAGATTCATGCAGGAGCGCGGAGGCCCGGCCAGAGCAAAGCCCAACCACCCTGATGGATGTGCATCAACAGCACGAAGACTCAGACTCACACACGGCACACGAGGGGCCCATAGAACTGGACTTGAAAATGGACAAGCAGGAGCAAGGCGTGAGAATGGAGGACAATAAAGTGCAGTTGCTGTTAATGAAAGAGGCGGGGCGCAACAAGGGAGAAGAAAGCGAGACGGAGCTGCCTCAGTCTGTCGCATCAGAAACGTCTCAATTGCAACGCAGACCTGCAGCTGTTTGCATGGAGACCAATGAAGAATGTACTTCAAAGGTACTGATGGCATTGGAGCCAAGCAACGCTGCTGAAACAGATACTGTGTCGGACTTTGAAGTTGTTCAGCCAGGTTCTATGGCACGTATTGACGAGACTGGCTTGACAGGGGGTTGTGATCCAGGTGGGCAAAGCGCTCCACAATCAAATCTGCATGAGCCGCAGAGCTGTGCGTTGGTAAGCACTTCTCGGAACCTCGGCATCAATACACAACCTATTGGCGGTGCAGAGAATTCCGTGAAGTCCACAGACCACACCGGGTCTGCATCAGATTGCATTACCGGAGACGCCGTATCTCGCGCCACTGTTGTCAGGACGGAATGCTCCTCAGAGACTTGTACACGCACAGGATGCTCCCAGCACTCAGGCAGCAATGGAAGGAAACAGTTCTCGCTTCACAACGAAGGTGACAGTGACAGTGTTGACAGGTCAGAACGCTCCACAGGGAAATTCCCCTGCGGTCCCGATTCACGCATTGCAGAGGTTTCCGCGGCACTCAGTGATGAAAACGGTGTCGCATTGCCTCGACTCAATATGCCAAATGAAACCCCAGCCCGACAAGATTACGAAGGGCATCAACTCGCGACGCAATCGGAGACTTTACAGGCGAGTAAATTGAAAAACCAATATGGAGGGATTACAGTTGATCACGGCGCGATTGGAAATGGAAGCTTTACGGGGCAAGACAGTGGAGCTTATTGTGAATGGCGCGGGGCTAAACAGCCTCACTTACAGTCACCGGATTCTGTGAAGAAGGAGAAAGGATTGCAAATTGCGAGTCCAGAAGAGAACGATTTGCAATTGGAGAAAGGAAGCCAAATTGCTATTTCCAAGCAGAATTCAGTTGGGTGTGAAAGGGAGCGGCACTGTAATCTTGATGCAGGGGAAAGTGCTGGTCGCCCAGGTTCACCGGCCAATTTAGCATCGGCCGGAGCCGGGGTAAATAATGGCCACACCGGCCTCACGCAGCAGACTCCTCCAAATACAGATGACTCAGACCGCTTCGGAAACAAACTCGTGTACTGTGACAATGACATGTGCAATCAAGAAATTAGTGAAGCAATTCAAGAGGGAGACTTGAGGACTCGGAGTCAGGACAGAGGAGAATCGGATTTGAATGGAAGTTTATTAGCCGCAGACAAATCCATTTTTCGGAGTCCAGACAGTGAGGGGACTGCAATTGAGACTGGCAGTGGAACGAGGCCTGACATGCACAAGGAGAAGGAGAAGTTATCAAACCACGTTGTGCAAGAACAAGACACTCATTGCACTGCGTCGCGAGAAATGAAAAATGTCAATCAAGCAAAGGTCACTGATACGGACATTGCAGCTGCGCGGGGAGCCAGCGACCATGGCCCGAGTCACGAACTGTTTGCTGCCGAGACACCGCAGCGCCCGCGGGGAACAAGTGAAAAACCGTGCAAGTCGCCAGACAACACGCGATCAGCGGATTCACATGACACAAACCAACTGAGTGCTGGAAATCCACATGCCAAGGCCTTGGAGCAGGAACCGCTTCTTTCTGTTGGAGAAAAGTCCTTGGCCCAGGCCCTCGACCACGGGCTGGAATCAGTAACAAGGAACGGCTCAACAGAAAATCCAGAGCACAAACCACTTGAATACGGAGGAGTTGCGCTGAGAAGGAAGACAGAGTCGCCTGCTGAGTCCGAAGACGGAGGAGTGGTGCTGAGGCGAAGGAAAGACGGCTTCCTCAACTATGCGTCCAAAACGATGAGGTCTGGAGTGAAGTTGCGCACCGGACCCAGGGCTCGCAGGGATCCCAGACTCAGATACAGCGCCAGTGACATCGAAACACTCAAACAAAGGTGGACATTCGTGTTCCGTCTTTTCACTTCTGGAAGCGGCAAAGGCTGACACAATTTCAACACGTGCAATGCTGACATTGTGTTTGTCCATTGCTGTCTGCTTTGTGGTGCAGAAAGCTGTTTTTGTCTTGAACAGCTGTTTGTCCCAGTTCAGTTGACAAGCATATCAGGTTTATGAATTTATACAGCGGAACGTGCGTGTCACGCGTCTTCAGCCGCGTACAAACATCCCGAAAAATTTAGGATTTGATGGTCCGGAATCGAAACAAAATCAATGGTCCCACGTTTAGATAATAACCGCTGTTTCTTCATGCATACTAATGCGAGTATAACTTACGTATTGCATGAATTTATTATCATTTCTGTCGGCGTTACACTCGCATGAACGGTGCATGTGGGACTCCAGTTAGTCATGCACCAGCTGGTGCGCTTGATGAAAACTCGCATCGTGTGTGCTCCACGACTTTTTGTCCTTCTCACAAAGTGGACATTACGAGAAACTAACAGTTTGCGAAGGCAAAATTCAACGCAATTTAGTGCAACACACACAAAGAACTTGTTTCGCTCCTCAGTTTTATTTTCTGATTGGTGAATTGCTTTCCTGATGTGACATTAATCTGCTGTAGGTACACGGAGGAACCGATCTGTATGGTGGAGAATTGCACCCACTGCACTCAGATGAGCCTGGAAAGCACTCACGTGGAACAGGACTACTCCAGACTGCGGGGTCTGCAGACCAGTCAAGCTGAAAGTCAGCCGCAGCAGACTGATAGATCACTCGTATCTGGGCCACAACCACAACAGCCGTCCACAGTGCAGCAGAGCGTGCCCGAGACAATCGAGGAGGGTCCCGGTGGAGCCGCGGGCCATCGTGAACCTGTGAGACTCAGAGGCAGGACCTCGCGCTCTGACAGGAACCAAGCGTGGGGCGCCAGTCTGTCCAGGGACCAGATACCACAGGCCTCAAGCTACAGAGGAGTGCTGTCCTATTCTGGCTCAAATCAGAACGTCGTGAATGTTCGAAATGCTGACAAGGCCGTCTCGTCCAGTTCCGATGAGGAAGGCGTCGTGTGTGGCTGTATGGCCAATGCCCCACATCCATCCAAACAGAGACCCATGAGCATGTACGAGGCGTATGTTTGTGAGGAGTCTCCCCGCAATGCTAACCTGGCGGACTCTGACAGTGACAGCTCATTGGTCGACTGCAAATGCAGAAGAACTAGAAGCCTGTACGGCATGCGCAACCGGAAGCTGGACGGCGCTGAAGAGGGGCTCTTCAGTGACGTCATCGATTCTTACCTCGCCAAATCTCAGTCCAGTTGTGTCAACCCCAATTCTCACGTGAACAAAAACAGGTACAGCCTCGGAGACATGCCATGGATGAACGAAGAAGACATGAAAGATGGGTTTCTGAACAAAAGAACGCAGAAGGTTGACAATGGACGCAATGTCCGGGAAACTCCACCCCAACCAGGACTGCACGGAAACATGGCTGCTCCAGTGGTGGACAATTCCTTCTTCCAACGTATGAGAGAAAATCTGCATCAATTTGACAGGAATAACCGCCGCAATCAACGCTCGAATGCGAACGCAAATCAAGTGGATAATGGAAACAGAAACATCGCCAATGAAGCTCAATCCCAGGGAAAAGTGGATCTTCCACAGGACGCCAGCAACTCTAATTGTCCGTTTCTCCCGAATGACAGAAATCATTTACTGCATCAGAGTTGCGATTTGATCGCGCAGAAGATTGGCGAGAGCGAGCAGAAATCCAGGTCTCTATCTGGGATCGCAGACGCCGAGGACGTTCCTATGGAAACCGTCCCTTCCAACTCCGTGAATTACAACCTGGATGAGTCGGACGATGAGAGCGATGAAAGTCGGCTGAGTCTGTCGTATTACGTCGACATGGAGAAATCCGTGATCATCCAGAGTGACATTTCAGAGCATTACCGCACCGATAAGATTCAGTACCTGGAAAGCCCCAGCTCCTCGCACCCTGATCAGTCCACCAGTTTCGAAGAGGCGTCCACTCCAGTTGAGACCCCTGCTACCTACAAATACAATGCCAACACCCAAAAGGATTTGGATCCACAGATGATAGCGAACCACAAACAGCAACCTTCCACGAACGCCAGGTTCAAGACGGAAACCAAAACCATTATGCTGGAGAAGTCCGATAAATCCAACCAAAACACGATGAAATCCAGCACAAGTGGAGAAGTGTCTGCATCAGCCGCAGAGGGACCAAATAACGAGGAGGAGAAGACAGAGAAAGCCTCGTCCAGCCCGCAGCTCAACGTCAGTCAAACCAAGAAAGAGGAGCAGCAGAAACCAAGGCAACGATTGGGTGAGCTTCTTTTGAGTTCTGGTCAATTGAGTGTAAATTAAATTTTGAGCACATCTTTCATGTGAAACTCTGGCTACAATTCTCAAATCAAAGCATCCCGAGATTAGAATTTTGGTTGTCTTGATGTGTCTGAAACCTGTTCATTATTGCAGAGGTTGACCTTCGAAAAATGAAGCTGACCAGAGATAATCGTGAGTGCAGTTCGCAATTGGTCCGTTTGAACAAACTAAATTTCCCACGCTTTCTCAAAAGAAACGAAACAGTACACCTTGCAAGGTCGAAAAGTTTGGTTTTGTCGTTAAATCAGTTATGGGGGAGAATAATTTTGTGTTTTTGTCATCAATATATAAATTTGTCATTTTACAGTTATGCTGCGGACCGTGAAAGACATCGACGCCCTGATTCAACTCTTCTACGGACAAATACAAGGTGAGGCACAACAAATGAGTGTTGACGTAACAAAAGTGTGCGCTCTAACTCGAGTGTGACTCAGCCTGACGTACCTCCATTGTATTGCTTTGCAGCTGAGTTGCTGCACACAATTCAACTTCCATTAACTTGAGTCTACCCACAGGAGAAGCGCCACAGCAGTGTCAATGGATGCGCTTGTACTTGGGAAAAGGTTCACATTGACGCAAATACGCCCATAAGACATGAATCTTCGTTTACTGGCACAAGCTTTTCTGGACAAGAAGTACAAGGCGATAAACAAGGCTGTGTTAAAGAACTTATCGTGATAGGTTTCTGACATTTGCTTGTCAGGCAATCTTCGAAGAGCCTCCACCGCAAAACGGATTTTGAACCAAGATTGCTCTTGTTCCCTCCAGGCTTCAGCCATCAGCGGAATTTGCTTTTCAGTAAACCGGCGTTTGCATCGAATTTGGCAGATCTTGTCGGTGGTGGAATTTCAGCATCTTGTTTTGAGCAGGGGGGGGGCTTCTGTGTGAATTACAATCGCTGTTTCGTTGCATTTTCGTCCCCTTCCTTGGCAAATAGCAAAGATTCGAGGACAAAATCGGTGCGCACGCGGTTGCATGTGCTCCTTTCTCTGCTGATATCTGTTTCAAGGCAACTGTCAAAGCGAACAATAAACGGTGTCACAACACAAAAGTCTGTCAGGCTCGTGAAAGCATCTGTGATCTGAAACAGCGTATCCATGTCAGCGTGTCCTTCGTTTCGAGACATCCAGCTGGAGTCTCTCATATATTCTGTCGCCTTGAGCTGTCACTGACACTCAACGATTGAGATGCTGCTTCGTGCACATGTTGCCTGACTGTGTGCATGTGTGTCCTTTGGAGTTGTCTGTCCTTTGGAGTCTGCATTCAAGACTCCAAATGCTGACAACACAATGAGATGCTTCACACGATTTTGCTTGTTCTTGCAGATATTTTGCACAATTTCATTGTTAATGCAGGCTCTCTACACATTTTCCTTGTTCTTGCAGACGTGTCTGAGGACCTGGTTGTGCTGCTGCAGGAGCGACACGAACAGCGGGAGCAGGTCGACATGCGGCGCATCGCCGTCGAGCAGCTCGTGCGGCTGCAGAACACCGACATGCTGCCCATCACCGACCTCATCGACCTCGACTCGTGCAAACTCGCCTCCGCCGCCGAGGTGGCCGCTTCTGCCGGGGGACAGGCGGAGAGGGGCAGCCCCAAGAAATCCCCTGCCTCGTCCAGCTGAAGGCCACGCAGAGTCACCGGACTGTAGTTTTCTTCATCAAGATTCGCTGGGGGCAGTGGTCTAAGAGACAGATAACCTTTTTGCAACAAGTGACCATTCACCGTGTCGCTAAATGACACCAAGGCCGCCACGCTGACGTTTTCTCGGGTTGCAGTCGCCGGAGCCGTGGTCGGCGAACTCGTAAAGGACTGAGGACCAAGAGTATTTGCGTCAAGTTCAATGGTGCACATCTCAACTTTGCTGAACATGATGAGGACTTCACATGACTTTGCACACACGTTGCAAGTCTCACAACTACAGTTTGATTTCACCTGTTCTACGCGCACTCTGCGAGGCTGGACTAACTGAACCGCAACACGCGGAACTTTGAGACTTGAGAGACAAAAGATGACTGACGCGACGAATCTGGAAGGACAAGGTTCTGTTTGTTCTTCACAGAAACTGCACAGTTGTGACGAAGTTGATCGAGGAACTTTTCGTGCTGGGAGGAAGTTTGGTCACGTCTTGTTCGAAACTGATGTTGACTTTGAAACTTCGTGATTTAAATCTCAACCTCATCGCAAATTAGGTGGATGTTTTCCCTGGTTGTTCCCTTTGCAACACATTCGAAAGACTAAACAAGTCAACGCAACGCGTCTCTGTACAACGCTTCTGTCGCAACCAGAGGAACAACGACGGAATTTCACAAAAGTTCTTGTACATTCCACAACACCGTACTCAAAGTCAAGGGTGTCGCAACAAAGGGAACTGAGCACTTGTGTCACTAGGAAATTGCATTTTCCTTTTGCCGAGGAAAGCATTACTGTAAATAATTACGCGTTGATATTTTTGGTGCTATGTGATGGGAACGTTGTTGTTTGCTTCAAGCTTCTGAATGTTGCATGCTGAAAGATAAAGATTGTATCCCCATTGTGTGGTTCTACTGTTGGGGAGAACACAAGAAATGTCGCCAAGGGCAAGGTCTTCTCACAGGTGTATTTCTCCCAGCAGTGCTTGGATATTCGACAACAAAAGTTGTGCTTTTACGTCCGACTGGGTGTGTGTTACCGTGTCTGTGTGTACGCATTTTGCTGCCATCCATGCGCAATGAGTTACTTCTGTGATACGGACACGTTGCTTTTGTTTCGGTTGGTTGTTATGATTTGCGCACATCGCTGTTAATCGTGCAGATTAATTCGGTTGTGTCGTGTTTACACTGCTCAATTCGTGAAAGGTTATGATCCAGTATAGAATGTTGGCGCGAGATATTGGCAGGTGGTATCCTTGCCTTCAGTGTGGGGGCGACATCGAACTCGTGAGATAAATTTGAAAGTTTTGTGATGAAAAAATAATAGCTGCGAATCAAATTGACCAGGGGGGAAAAATGGTCGTTCTGATGCGATATTTGTGCACGTGAATACTCCAATCCATGTTCGACTCGTACGTGTTTTGTCTTCATGTGTTTATTTCACAACGACAATCATTCATTTTTCAATGCAAACGTGTAATGCATAAAAACCAGAACATCACCAATGAATGACCACAGCATTCCTTCAATCAAAAACGAATGCGTTGCTTTATTTTTTGCACCGTTCCAAGTCGTGTATCAACTGACGATCATGTTCCTGACACAAATGTCAAGAGAAGTTTCCTAGCGCAGAAAGTCACTTCAAAAAGAGCAATTTCAACAGAAAAAAAGCGGCAAAATTAATTTTACATCTTCATTTCCTGTCGATAGACTCGGCTTGTCGTCTCAGAGGAAATTATCAACAGCTTCAGTGCGTGCGTGCACGGCGAGTTCAAAACGCTTGATGCCTTCATTCCGCTGAATGCCTGAAGCAGTGCGCCTCGGCTGTGCCGCGATTGCATCCGCATTTGCACGAGCAGGAGAGCACAGGGTTGAATTTGCTGGATCCAGATGACGCTCATAAGGAGGTGACGTGAAGCCATTTGAATTTTTTTGTCCGCGTTTCTCAATCGGTTGTCTTGTGGTATTTACTCAGGCACACGCAAAAGAAGGAAAGTGCTTCCGTTTTGCTTCTTTTCAACTCATTGTTCAGAGCGCGCTGTTTGCAAGAGGAGCCTCTGCATGCGCGTCCTGGGACGGATCTTTCACGTGTACGGTATTTCTGTCTGAGTCTTGACACCCCTGTAATGACAAGATGCTGTGCCGTACATAACGGGTCATGTCTCATTGGCGATGCTATTCATTTGATTCCGTCCCCTCCTTGAGACCATCTTTCACACCCATAAAACTGAGAGCTGCACACAACCTGCGTGATGACGCAGATTCTGAGTGAAAACCATCCATTTGACGTCAAAAGAGATGTTCGCAAGCAACTGATGTCAGTTTGATCATCTGATTCTGTCTCTTCCTTCGCGTTTCCTCATCCCAGAGAAAGATGAGTCATCAGTCCCGATTCAGCCGCAGGAGAAGCTGCTTGAAGCTGACCAACGCTGTTAAAGAAAGAAGTTTGCCGTGCCAAACAAACAAAACAGCGCTCGTTTCTGAGTGAGGAGCACGCACGCAGGTTTCAGAAGCGAATTTGGTCAATGTCGTGCCGGACCACACAAAAGGCACACAAAGACTCCAACTTTTGGGGACAAAAAAGAAATCATTCTGGATTGTGGACTGCGAGATGACACACATGCAGCCAGACAAGAACATCATCTTTAATGGAACACGATCTGCAGATGATGCAGGAGAATTGTCGGGGAGGAAAGATCGAGTTTGTTCCCGCCTCCCATTACACACGATCAATACCAATATTGGTTTAATCACACACATTTGTCTGCGGGCTGGCACTGAGGGAATACATCTTTCCTCCAATCTGCTCACATCTTCGCCGCTGCGAGGGCGTGTGCGTGCGGCCACGAATCTCGAGAATTAATCCTGTCTTGACCTGCTTTGCGATGCGGCATTTCTTGCAGGGATTCAACGATGATTTGAAAGGTGTGCGCAACGTGATTGTAGTCTTGCAGGCGACGCCAAGCATTTGTGAAATCTGGTTGTTTCGTTTTGATTCTTGACTTACTGTTGCAAAGTTAATTTGTTCAGTTTCTCTGAGAAGTGACAATCACCGACTTCCATGCCACTGCACTCAGATGGGCAAAATCAGTATTTCACATTTGAATGCCCACGGTAACATCTGCGTGCTGGACTGAAACTGTGAGACAAGTGCCTTCGTTAGAGCAGCCCCTCATTATCTGAGATTGTCTTGTCCCGCTGACAGGGCTTGCGCCGCTGGGAATTGGCGCACGCATCAGAATGACGCATGGAAAGAAGAAACAGTGCCAATTATCATCGTTGTTGCAGGGCGTCGATCCGTGGGTGCATGCCGCGTGCAAAGTGCTCGTGCTGTAAGAACTATGCTCTCTTCCAGAGATTTGAGACAGCTCAGACATGGAGTTTTTGAAATGGCCACGTTCTGCAGTTGTGAGCGTTCATGGTTTCTCGCACTCAAGGATGCTGACACCTGAACCACCAAGTTGACCTCGCAAACATGCACATGAATAGTGGCGCTCGCCAGTTTTTCAGCACGAGTTCCCCAAAGTGGAGTGTGTCTTGTGGCTCGGTTCCGGGACTCTGCCACATCCAAAGTCTACATGAATTTCTGGCACCTATGAACCGACGAGGCAAAATTTTGTCATGGTAAGCGCACACAAATGGCCCAGTTTCCACGTGGATGCACTGTTGTTGGCTTTCAGTTCATCAACCTGCAGCCGTCGGAAAGACAGATGCGACAGTGTTCCGAGGTTGACGGAATCCGGCGGCGGCCTGACTCTCAAACTCGTTGTTTGTCGCAGGAAGCGGGCGATGATGGATCCGAGGTTCTCACACTTCCGCGCGCGCGACACTTGCTCCATCATCTCACAAACACAAAACTACGCAAGTTCAAAGCAAAGATCCAGATGTTCGCTGCTGACTGTCGCGGACCTATTTCAGCAACGGTGAGGCTGCAGGTGCATCGTTTCTTTTTGGAGCAGCACAGACCAGAAATTAAGGTGCGGCGGGCAATTAGCGCGTGATGCTCCAGACAAATCATGATTCTCTGAGCGCAAACCAAATCACCAAAGATGCTTGGAAAGAGAAAAAAATGGAGATGAAGATCGTGGTCGGAATGGATTTTGAACGCAAATGGTTCATTGAGACAGAGTTTCCAAACCGTAAACAGAGATAAACAAACAGTGCAAACAAGGGTGCTGCAGGTTGACGGTTCCGGAGCCTGCTCAAGAACCTTGGTTGTTTGACATTGGAGGAAGGAAAGCGGATCATCCTCCTGTTGCGACACTCCATCGGCCTCCGCATGCAGCTTCGCACATCCTTCGTGCCTGAAACTGAAGCCTTGGTACATCAAGAGTCTGGCACTGACAAAAAGTTAAGTGCTCTGTTGGAAGGCCTCAGTTCACTTTATTTATCAAGAAAGCATTGATCTCCGAAAAAAAACCATCTTGACAAAGACACAGAAACGAAAAAGTTGACGACTGCAGTGTTTGCAATATACGAGGTAGAATCAAAGGATTCTGACAGTCAACATGACTAAATCTTGACCGCGCGCAAGCATTTCGCTCACGACAGTAATCATACACAGTCTCAGAATTCTTTTGATACCACTACCTACGAATGGTTACGTTTTGTACCAACTCTTTCTTGTCCACAAAAAAAATTGTAGCAAAATTATTAGTGCGCTTCTTGACGAGAAACACAATGGCATTGGCAAGAAAACAGACAAGGGTTCGTTGACACTTTCCTTCAAAAGAAGAGGACAACGTTACCAATACAAAAGCTTCAGAGGCTTCACTCGCTCTTCCACTCAGAGAAATTCCTCGTTTCATTCTCATCAAACTCGAGCTTGCACGTGTCGTTTCTCCCGACGACCAAGTTGTTTTGAGATGACTAGCTTCGTATCAGTACTTTAAAAGACTTAAATTTTTCTTTGGTTCAATTTGAGGTGCCCTCACACACCGTCCTGCTTAGTGTGCTCACTCCAGACCGTAAATACAGTGTGCTACTTTTTGCAGCGGATTCCGCGGCCGCGGTCATCGCACTGAGCAAATGACCCCACGAGGCTTCATCGCGCGGGGAACTTGCGGAGCAGCGGGTCGCTGCCTCCTCCCGACGTCTTCACTTCCGCGGCAACGCCCCCGCTCTTGCGCGTCGACAGCAACGGCGTCGAATTCGCAGAAGCACTGATTCGCTTGATTTGGTTCGACGAGAGGGATCCTGTGGAAATCCTCCGATTACTCTTGGTGCTGTTGATGTTCTGGAGGGAGACCCACGGAGAGGAACTTTTCTCCAGGGAGGAATCCTCCTTCAGTCTGAACACCACAAGAAGCTTTTCTCTGTAGTTGCTCGAAGACAACACGTAGAGGAAGAAGTTGATGCTGTAGTTCATCTGCTCCATCACCTAAAACCACGCAAACAGTTGTTTTTTTATTGAAGAAAAAGAAAGGCAGCCCTTTACCGAAAACAGGGGATTCTGACAACAAGGAAAAAAAAACCTGCAGCGCACTCTGAAGATTAGACATTCAAGATTCATTGAGAAACCGTGCAGTGTTCACTCCAACTTCAGTCAGTGCAACAGCGGTGGGGTCCCTGGTCGGTTTACCTGCGCCACTTCCCTGAAGACGACGGTCGGCAGGTCGCGCGCCTCGAAGATGTTTTTGTCTTGGATGTGGAGCACGAGATGCGCGCACGAGATGGGCAGCACGAGCACGACGAACGCGATCGTGATCGTGATTAACATGCCTGAAAATTATCAGAGAGGTGAAAGAGTGACGAGTTTTTGCAGCAAAACGTCTATTCAGTCTCCTTCGCTTTATGTACAAGCAAGAAACAAGAAAGCTTTGATGATCCAAGAGAAGGAATGTGCGGAATTCGCCAAACAAGCGCAGAGATTCGTCAGGAGTCTGCGCAGCATACTATGCAGACGCGGCTTTGTGGCATCTCCTCTCAGCTTGGGCGCAAGAATTGGCTCTTGATTTTCCCGCAGAAATTTACTTTTGGGATCAATGGAGAAATCAGTCGTCATTGTGCTCCAGTTCATCTGGGATCCACACCCCTTCCTGATCCAATTCTGAGAGCTTGAGGACACGAAAGGAATGACTCCAAAGTACTCGGTTCAGTTGCCAGCACCTTATACACTCTAAAGTCCTCAATCAATCAGTAAGTCAACGTGAAAAACATTTCAAGTTTTCTCTCGGGAGCCTCTCAAAACTGACCCGTCGTTTTGTAGGTCTCGTCCTTGAAGAGAACGGCGTACTCGAGGCGGGCGCGGCGCGCGCGCAGCAGCGTGCGGATGATGACGAAGTTGAGACAGACGAGCACGACGGACGGCGCGAAGCTGTACATGGTGAGGCCCAGGATGAGGAAGGCACGCGCCAGCTCCACCAGCCCGGGGGGTCTGAAGCAAGTCAACGGCAACCGTCATGGTGTCCTCAGAAGAGTTTGGGCTGTTGGGTTTTGTATTGTGCCCCGGATCCGCAACCAACTCGCAAGACGTTGGCCGTGACCTTATGGGTCACTTGTGTATTGCAAACTTATTTTTGGTGCGTTGATTGCACATGTTTGTCCTGTCAACACCGTGCAACCACAATGCAGGAAACAACGCACCTTGTGTTGGGTACACAGACGCCGTTGGGCAGGATCCTGTCGGCGAACGAGACCCAGACGCCGATGAAGATGGTCATGAAGGCGTAGATGAAAACGATGCCGCAGAGCGCAAAGCGACGCGTGATCCACGTGGCGGCGTGCAGCGGGAAGCGGACCGCGATGAACCTGCACATACCAACGAGATCCAGGGAATCACAATGAACAACGCAGCTGACGCCAAACTGTTGGAACTTCAAACAGCTTTTGCAGAACAAATGCGAACCTGGAAACGTTTCGGTGAAGAAATGAGATTGGATTTCAATTTCAAAGACACCAAGCCACAAAACTATGTTTCTCGAAAGTTGGGAGATTCTGTCACAAGTGAATGTTGTGGGAAATGCGCAGGTGCTGCTGAGTCGTCAAGCCACCTTCTATCTGTTTTCCTCCAATATTGATGATTTCCAGGGTTTGTATCGACCCTGGATCGCTCCCAATTTTGGGTGTCAACACGTTTGTGGCTTGCCTGAGCTTGGAGAGGAGAGCACTGGCCCTGTGTACCTTCTTGGGAAATTTCATCGTGTGGGATGGAGAAGACACACACGTGCACACACAAGTGTACACACAAGCACACATACACACATACACACACACACACACACACACACACACACACACACACACAGCAGGTATTCTCCACCTCTCGATGCAGATGTAGACCACGAGCCATGACGATGTCATTTTGGCCATGCGGAACGCCCAGTAGAACGTCTTGCAGCCGGCGTCGGAGAAGGAGCGGATGTCAACACCAAGCATCTGTCTGTGGAACCCGACAGGATGTTGAATGTGATGAGTGATGAACAAAAGCGCCTCGCCGAGTTTACAACTGCATGAGTTGCAAGGTCTGCGTACACATATTTGTGGAAGTATCAGCAAAATACTCGTATTCTTTGGGAAAGTCAAGTTCAAGAAGACCGGAAGAACCACAGGAGTCTCCCAACGTGATTCTGACGAATCAAGAAATCCAAACCCAACAACTGAACATTCTTTCCAAATTCTGCACATATGCAAGGTGAAATTGGGACATTCTGCTTCTTAAAGTTACTTTTGTGCACCCTTTGAATCCCAGTTTCGTAGGAAGCACAGGTGCAAGAAACACACTCGTTCACGAGCGAGTAACGCGACGAGGAACAACAAACAAACTCACAGGCAACCTGCGGCAAATCTACAATGTTGAAAGAGCCCTGCAAGCACAACTCGTACACCATGTACGAGTGTACTGACAGCTTGAAAACCGATAAACAGTTGCAGCAGAAGTGAAAAGAGCCCTGTATCTTTTCATGCAGGCTCCAGAATAACATTCCCTCGCAGACGTGTTTGCTCGGGTTGTTTTTGCCTGTTTTGAATCCCTGGAGAAATCCTGCAGAATACATACAGGGTATCCACGAGCTCCCAGTGCTCGGATCAAGGTCCGGTGAGCGGTTTCTGAACACATTCGTCGGCTTTTTTTGCCCAGACTGGCAATATTTGGGCAATAACAGGTGCATGTGTGTTGGAATACCGGTGTATATGTGATTTACGGAAATTGGATCACATGAATTTTGTCTGAATGTTTCAGAAAGTAACAAAGCTACGAGTGCAGTCATGTTCGAGACTCCTTGTGTGTGCATGTGTGCGTGTGTGTCCTTGTACGTGTGTGTATGTGTTTGCTGAATGCCACATCTTTCTGGTTCGCATGCGACAAGATTCACCTGACGAAGAGTTTGTTGAAAGGCAGCAGGAGGTTGAGGACGGTGTCGGAGACGGCGAGCGCGATCAGGATGTAGCTGACGGGCAGCTTCTTGAAGTAGCGACTCCGCATGATGATGATGGTCAGAATGTTCCCTGTCACCCCAACCACCTGAAAACATCAACTCGCGAGATGAACTGAACAGAAACTTGCTCTGCAGAGGTTGCCACTTCCAGAATTGCAGAGAAACTGCTGGTCCTCTTTGTCATTTGTGAAGGTTGTGCCAAAACCGCATTCACAGATATGTTAAGATTTTTTACCAAAGACTTCGGCGGCCCATAACTCAGGCCTGCTTGCTGAGTTCAGGGGTGTTTTCCTTCGATAGAATCAATCTGCATTGGGTTGTGGACGTGTCCAGAAAAAGTGCAAGAAATCGTACGTGGGTGGAGCTCTGGAGTTGGCCGGTAATGTCAACTGAAGAAAGTTTCACTGGCTCAACTTCGAGACTTCTCTGCACTCCCAACATGCAGATGACACTGAGCAACAGGGTCTAAAGCACGGGTCCTGGCATTCTGCCCACAACCAGACGAATTGGGTCGAGGCGGGTCTGGGATTTGGTTTGTGAAGTTGCCACAGGGATCTGACCCTGACGTTGGAAACTGGACGTGTTTTAATGAACGCATTGCGCGCCAAATCTCCTCTTGAGGGGAATCGGTTCGCCTTTCCCCATGAATACAACCCAAGGCAGCTGCTGACACATTTGTGAAGGACTCATTGACCAGGTGTCGAGTTGGAGACCAATGGCAAGCAGTGCCATGCAAGAGCGAAAAAACACAGTGGACCCAAAGTCCAAGATTTCCCAGTCGGGCACATTTTTGTTGTTCCACAAACAACAAATGTTGACTCTCGAGTGAAACAACTCACCAAGAAGAGGGGGACGAACACGTATCCGATGTACTCCAGGTGTAGAGAGTTGTGAGGCGACCCCGCCGGGGACGGCGCCGAGTGGTTGCTCGGCAGATACATGGCGTCCGTGTCCACTGTGACCATATCCAGACTGTCCGTTGCCATCGTGGAAACCAATTGTCTTTCCGAGATTCTGTTCTGTTCTGTTCTACGCGTCTGGTAAGATTGTGCAATTCTTTATCTTGTTTGACTCCACATCATCTTTCACAGCACGTTGCGGTGCATCCGTGTGCGTTCTATAGCGTCAGCAAAGACACGGATTCGGCACGAGTCTTCGATCCCTTTGGAAAGAAACGACTGTCAATCACTGTGCATCCTTGAGATAATCTCTTCCTTGTGTGCAGCTGTTACTTCCTCCGCATTGCTTTTTTGTGTTTTGAAGAAATGATGTATTGTTTTGCACCAACATGAAATGAGAACATGTATCCACATCATCCGTGGCTGCTGTGTTGTTTCACGCTTTTCAATTGACTTGTCTGTTTTGTTCGCAACAAATGCATGAATACGAGCGTACAGCTCATTTTGCGTGCTTCAGTCAAAATAGGATTGTGGGACACTGGCAGTCACCACTGTGGTGACAACATGTAGCAACAGCTTTTTGTTGTTTCCAATGCAAACGCTTTCTCATTCATTTGTGTGGTCATTCGCTGCGGTCGTATTGCTCTCGACCCTTCGCCAATGTTTTCCCATCAATTCAAGTGCTTGCGTGGGGCAGACACACAACTCCACGGCAGTCCAGGATCTCGCCTGTACGTCTGGTCTGCGTACGAACCACGAACTTCAGTGCCCATGTGCGAAGAAAACTTTGACCAAAAAATGCGCACTTTTCTCCAATCATTCGGGTTCCCTGCAAGACAAAAGTCTGTCAAACGTCACTTTGTGTCCATCATGTGTCAAAAGTGCTCGTTGTGTTGAATCAGCTTCCTGATTCCTGTGATGAAAGTTCCTGATTCATGTCACGCACTTGTAATTCGGATGAAGCTTGCGCCGCTAATTATTGTGTGGGTAACAAAGATAAAAAAAACAGATTTGAAGGATTTTTTCAACCAACCAGCCTCTCTTTTTAGCACAGACTTTCTCTTCTTTTTTGTGCTTTTGTACGCATCACCGGAAAACACACAAAGAAATTGACCTACCAACAATACGTTGGCTTTTTCTTCAGGCGGAGTGATTGGAATCTCACCTGCACCACTCTGCATTCACTCTCAAATACCCGCAACATTCAGTCTCACAAGGAGGGACTGAAGTTTTGCAGAAAAAATGATTGAAGTAAATTGCACCGTCACGAGGGCTACAGCCGGAAAAACTTCGAAATGTACTGACAAGGTCTGACATGAAAATAGAAAAGCCCAACAATTCCTGTTCACTGATTGGAGGTGTACTAAGAGTTTTTGTTGTGCTGAAGGGCTTTTTCCTTCCATTCAAAGATACGACCATTGACTGCAGTCTCCAGCAAAGCTTTTCACTGTGAGGACTGTTTTAGTTTTTGAGTTACGGTTTCTTTTCAAAGTCAGCCTCCAAATCGAAAGATCTCAGGTTCAGATCTCACAAGTTTGGCAAAAACTTTTGTGGGGCCAGAAGGACCAGACAGCATTTTTTCAAGAGCTTGATTTTGCTTCCACCATCCTTGAGGAATGTTCTTGTCTGGTTACAAAACTGCATGTTGTGAATACGAGGCAGAAGCTTACAGCTAGGCGGTTGTGCTTGAGAATCTCAACACAAACACGTGTTCTTCCCAAAGAAGATTCCTGCAGGTACTTCCCCAAAAAAAACTTCATTTGATTGAGGAAACTTGCAACAAGAATGACACACTTGTACCCATGGTAATGCTGTCTTCCAAAGGAGCAAAGCTTGCCCCCCACTGGAAGAAGGCTGCTCCTCTGAGGAACAAAAAGTCACCAAATCTTGAATGCACAGCTTCTCCATTGGCAGGATGACTATGGCAAACCTGACTTTGAGTTTGGCTCAACTCAAAACTTGTATTTTCCTCAGGTCTGTCTCTTGTGCCCACACGGGATCGTACTCCCCAGAGAGGCACAGGAGGCAAAGAATGCATTTTTGTTCCCTTTTTTGCCCTTTTCCAGCCACACCTTGCCACGCATGGATCACAGAATTTGATCCTGGACGTGTGAATCAAATGGATTTAGAGAGAGTCCGTTGAAAAGTTTTTGAAAGAACCTGACAATTCCTCGCACGAAGCCGTCGAACATGCGAATTACTCACCAGATTACTCCTCTTCCTTTTCAGGTCAGGTAAAAGTCAAATCCCTTTCGCCAAATGTCGTGTGGTGTTTTGCACCGCGTGTGTTTCTTTGCTCGCAGAAAATTTCGAACCTACTTTGAAGTTGACACTTTGATGTTGACAAAAAAGGACAAAATTCACATTCGGGTCCAGTTCTACTCGCTGTCGGTCATGAGCTCCAGTTGTGTGTGCATCAGAAGTGCCAGAACGTGCAAACTTGCAGCAAACGGAGACCCAACCAGCTTCTTCGTTCAAACTGCGACGCACAAGATCCAGATCATATCTGCAGATTCTGCATTGACTGCAGCACGAGGACTCCCATTGAAGCTTCAATGATGCATCGCATTGTCACCCTCATTCCGTCTGTGCTTTCCTCCTCTAAGTGAGCCCACACCTCCATTGTTTTTGCTTTGAAGCGGTTCGCGCAGCGCAGCTGGGTGCGGCTACGTCAGCTTGGAGTGGATTCGTTCGCGTGTGTTGCGTGTTGTGGAGGCGCCCGCTCCCAATCGTTCATCATCCGCAGCGGGAGGGAGCTCTGCGGGTTGTGAGGGTCGATCACAAACCTGCTGGTTCTCGCAGACTGAGTTCATTGGAAGCTGTGGGTCCATCGAATTCGAATGCTGAATAGGAGGGTGCAAGGAATAGAGACCGGTGTTTGCATAAACACTGCATTTGAACTCCCTGTTGTCCCCATCCGAAGCTTCGAAAGAAAAGACCTGTCTGGAAATCTTGCGTGCACCTTTTGTACCTGGTGAGTCCCATCCCATGTTGTTGACCCAACAAATACATTGCCTGCACTGATCACGCCAAATTTTCACTTTGGGACCAAGTTTAGAATCAACAGCAAGTGAGAGGTTTTCCTGCAGACTTCAGACTTTCTGTTGATTTTCGTCTGTTGCAAGTGGATAAAACCGCAAAGATTATCATCACCATAAACAAATCTGAACTTTTGGTGACCATCACGAACTGTTATCAACCGTGACTGCCGCTATATTTATTGACCTGTATACGTGTGTCCTGCTTTGCAAGTACGTCTTGCCGGACGTACTTATCGGTATACTTCCTCGAAATTGTCACTGCAGGATATGCTCAATTGCGGAGGATCTTCCTGTGATACACCTCCAGAAACTAGATCTACAGTGGATCTTCTGCTTGAACACAAACTCTGTGACTGACTGAAGCTTTTGTGGTGAGTTGGTCTGGATCCAAAGCACTGGTGCTCGTAAATCAAACTCCGACGTCTCCATCCAGGCAAACGGAATCAGATCGACGCGCGTTCGTCTGTCGCTGTGTTCAAAGCTTTGTGAGGAGTCTAGTTCTGCACGCACGCACACACACACACACACACACACACACACACACACACACACACACATGCGTACCTCCAATGGTCGGACAAAAGATTGAAATGTTCAGAGATCACAAATTGAATCAAAAACGTGAATTGTTGAAACTTGTCTTTGTGTGTGGCATCAATTCCAGGATTGCTTCCACGTGCACGGGGGGTCCTCAAGACAAATGCAACTTGTTCACCCTTCTCAACGAAACGTGCAACTTACTTTTGCTTTGTTATCTTGTGCTGATTTCTGCAGGTGCATTGAATAAGCGACACGATGAGCAACGACACACGGTTCACCCGTTTGCTTCTTGGACTCGCCAAAAAGATCACCTCGAAGGCGAAGTTGGAGGGTCTGGCTACTCTTCTCGGCGTGGATGACTTCACTGTGGAAGGAATTGCTTACGATGCGAAAAGTGAGTTCTGTTTTTGAGGGCGCGTGCTTGACTGTGGTGTTGTTCTGCGTGTGTTTATGTTTGTATACATGTGTGAACAAAAGGGTCCAGTACAAGTACGAGGTTTATTCATCAAATGGTTGGAATTATCATGTGCAGTCTTCTGTAGTCTGTGTCGGTTACAAACAGCAATTGAAAACCGATCCCAGCGAGGCTTGCACAAGAAGATGAATGTACCTCGTACCCTTCGGACCTCCTCCCTTTGTGGAAAGGTCAGGTCCCACTCCAGCCTGTCTGCAGGGGGCAGGGTCCAGCATGGGCACTCGTACTGGAACCCCCTGCGGTTCGGTTACTCTGGGACCTGTGCTGTCCATGGGTGGGTGTTGCCTGTCTGAGCTCTAGTGCCAGACATGTACCCCCGCCCCACTGACAAGGTGTGTCCTGTGGCAGAGAGGCCATACACTTGGATCGCGGACACGCGCTTTCTCATCTCTGATCGCTTGTTGTCACATGGTTCCCTTTTGGTTCACTTTTTAAGCGTGTGGTCCCGAAGGGTCTCGACCACACGCTTCGTGTAATCACTGTCAGTCTGTATGTGTGTGCAATGTGGTCCCAACCCAGGGGTGGGGTGGGACCGTATTGTCAAAAATGGCTGCAAAATGATCAGGGATGATCGCTGACCATTTTTGGAAATGCAGTCCCCCACCCCACCCCACCCCCGGGTCAGGACCGTATGGGCTGAAATTTTTTTTGGACATTTTCTTTTCATTTTAAAATGATCAGTGATGGTCTCTGACCATTTTTGAAAATGCGGTCCCCCCCCCAGGTCAGGATTGTATGGGCTGAAAAAATTTTCAATTTTTTTTCATTTTAAAATGATCAGTGATGGTTCCTGACCATTTTTGAAAATGCAGTCCCCCCCTTCCCGTCAGGACCATATGGGCTGAAAAGTTTTTTGAATTTTTTTTTGTTTTAAAATGATCAGTGATGGTCCCTGACTATTTTTGATAATGCGGTCCCAACCCCCCAACCCACCTACCCCCCTGGGTCAGGACTGTATGGTCCAAAAATGTGCCAGAATGTGGGAACTTGAAGGCGTTTATGAACTGCGCACATTTGTATGGACCACACACTTTTTATGCGTTGCATTCTTGTTACGAGTAACGAGTAATCTTGATTCTTCAGGCATCAATGAGGCTGCCCAGGATTTGTTGGTGAGAAAGTGGAGACGACTGCAGTACCAGACGGACAATTTCGTGCTTGTTGAGCTGCTCAGGCCGGCCTTCGAAGACGCACTCGTCGAGCTGGGACCAACATTTGCCCAGGGTTTGTGAAGACCTCAGTCTGGTTTGCGATCAAGAATTGCTGCGTCACTGTCTTGTTTCCTGAGCTTCTTCACACACACACACACACACACACACACACACACACACACACACACACACACACAGTGAACATGCGGTCAGCTTGTGGTTTTCTTCTGTTTGCAGAGGTTGAGAAAGTGTTCCCCGGCTACGCCAATGGTAATATGGTTCTCTGGTCAGATTCGCTCAAGATTGTGTTTTCGACTCAATCGCACGCACTCACCGCAAAGCTTCGTCGGCGATTCTGTGGATTTTCACGTGCTGAATTTTGTTGGTTTGACAATCTGTCCTCTGGTCGAGGTTTTTGTGCATCATAAACACTATGACGTTTGTCGCAGACGGCGGGGCTGCGGCTGCAGCGTCAGATGCCTTCAGGCCTATCGCAGTGACGCCGCCCCCAGTTCAGGCGGTGGGTGGCGCTGGGGAGACAGCGGATCACTCTCCGGCCCCCGCCCAAGAGCTCCCTCCCGTCCGTGAGGGTGGTGACGGTGTCAACAAACGAGCTCCCAAGGCCGTGCTAGACAAGTGAGTTGTTTCAGGAATTGCAAGTTGAAAGCTTTCGAAAACAATGGACTTGACGAAAGTTTGGAGAAGACATACATTTCGAGGCATGAGTTTCGTGTCTGATCCCGAGAGTTGTGGACGTGTCTCGCTTCAGTCGAGACTACAGAATTATCCCGATGCCCCGGAAAAAATCGTGCTACCCGTCTCCTCCACAGGGGGGCTGCGTGGACAGTGCCTGAAATCCCGAAAAGCGGTGATGTGTACGAAATCAGCGATCCTCTCGGAAAGGCCGTTGTTATCAACAACGAATATTACGACGATGGAGAACACCGCAAAGGCACAAACGTGAGTCAAACGTTCTGTGTCACATGAATTGGAGTTGGCCTGAGCTGCACTGTGGCTGTGGTCCGGTCGGGTTTTGTCACGTCCTCCCCTGTAGCAAAAGAAAACCAAACGGCAGTTGTTGTAGCTATTGCCTCAATCATTTTGCAGCACGATGCAAATCGCGTTGTAAGGGTTCTGCGCAAGATCGGGTTCGAACTGACCGATGGGTGGGTTGAGAGTGACCCCGCGAACAAGAATCCATTCAGCCAAGAAACAACAAACAACAACCCCAGGCCTGCAGATGAACCTCCGATCCTGAAGGACATGGAAGCGTGGCAAATCATGCAGAGGCTGGATAACGGTAAACAAAAGCCAAGTAAAACAAACGGAGGTTGAAAAGCGAACGTCCGCTTCTTTTGTTGTAAATTTTACACGGGATTTTTGAACACACTTTTACCCGTTGCAGTGAGCAAGGACATGGACAGTGGAAAGTATTCCTGTTTCTGCTGCTTCATCTTGACTCATGGGCACGAAAACCAGATCAAGACGGTTGAGGGTATAGTTCGCAGATTACGTCTATTGCTTTCTGAGGAAATACAATAACGCATTTCAACTGCGGATTGCACTCCGAAATATTTTTGTCTCTGAATACAGAACCTCAGCTTTGAGTTTCACAGGATGTTTGTTGTTGCTGCAGGAAACAGTCTCGGCTTGGTGGAGCTAATCAACCGCTTCAAACCTGATTACTGCAAGGGACTCGTCGGGAAACCCAAACTGTTTTTCATACAGGTAGAAGAACAATCCTCCAACTTGGCTAGATTCGTTCGCATTATCGTGGGAACCCGGAAAAGCCACGCCGGCAATGTCAAAATCGCACACGCCATGAACAGCGCAAAACAGCGATCGAATTTTACCCAACAGGCTTGCCAGGGATCGCTTGATGACATGGGACACACGGGCGAGAGGCACGACGACGCGGCTACAATTCCACAGCTCATCCACAAAGACGCCGACATCTTCGTTTTCTACGCGGCACCTTTTGGTAAAGAGAAAGATTTTGGATCAAGCAAGTGCTGAAGTCTCTGAGGAGATTGTCCACAAGCTAGATCTTCAGAGATGAAGCCAAACGCAAGATGTTTCAGTTCTTAAACAGAAGTCATCGAACATACAGGGCTTCACTATCAAGTTGATGCTGACCAACGAAAACGCATTTTGCTTGATGCAGGTTTTCGCTCCTATCGCCACGAGGCGGTCGGCTCCCGTTTTATCCAGTGTTTGTGCGAGGTTCTGGAGTGCCACTACCACAACCGACACATTTTGGAGATCGCGACGGCCGTCACGCAGATGGTGCAGGAAATCCGAGTCGAGAACGGTGCGTCCTGTCTCTGGGGATTGTAAGGGTGAGGTCAGGGTCTCCAAACCCAGGGGAGACAAAGTTTCGCTGACAACAGGAAGAGAGCAGAAAAAGTTTGTTTGTTTTGGCCCGTCCATTGTAACTGACACAACCCGTCGAGAAAAGGAGGTTGAACGTATGTTTTGTCACATTTTGTCTGTGAATACTTGCAAATTGACAAACTTGGATGTAGTTCCTTGTCTGTTACTGATTGATCTCACTTGCAGGTCCCGTACAGATCCCGATGATGACATCAACACTGAGGAAGCCGTTTTACTTCGTTCGGCAGTGACATAAATTGTTGTGAAGTCCAGTGGTTATCACTTTTGCAAGTTTTCCATCACAAGCCCGACAGTCTTAGGAGGTGTGTCCACATGTGTCGCAGTGCCACAAGCAACCAGGTCAAAGTGGGGGTCAGAGGTTAGACGTTTGGAAAAGATACAGACACAGAAATTCACATTTTCAATGTGGGGCCTGGACACAAGGTTGGTCAAACCATCGTGGAAACTGCTGAAATTTGTTGTTTGGGTGCCTGCTGAACGTAAGGACTGCGTTGCCGGCTTGGCGCGTGTCTGCACTGTAACGTATGTTTGTTCTTGTCAACGACAGGAACTTACAACGAACCTGCAGCCAGGAAGTCACCAAAACTTTCAAGTATTGCTCACAACGTGGAAAGATTGTAAAGCAGCAAATTTCCCTCATTGCTCGAGAGGTTCGGAACATCCATCATATTGTTTTTCCCTGTGTGACATGTAATCGCTTTGAGTGTTTGTTTGTGTGAATCACACTTGCAATCATTTTGTTGTGGTGAGGCCAATTGTTCGTTGTTTGTGTGATTTTACCGGGATGTTCTTTTTGTTGAGAAACGAACTGTTTTGACACGATTGTTGAAAAAAAATGACAATGTCTGGTCGTTGCATGACACGATGCTCGTGCATGATGCGCATTTTATCCAGTCAGGGCGGAACCATTGTGCTCGGGGTGCCTTCCACACAGACTTCTGAAAAACGGTGACTTTCTTTTTTGCGCTCTTGCCTGAAATTGTTCGAACTTGCGATCAAGCGCATCTCGGATCCGCCTCGGATGAATGTCCGCATGTGTCAGGAGAAAACGGTCGTTTTGACAACGAGTGGAATCCATTCTGACGCTGATTACGATTATCTTGCTCAGTTCAGTCCAACTCGGCCAATTTTCACTCTGGTTGGTCTGGTGGTTTCTTGGAACATAATTGTCGGGAGTGGGCGGAACTAACAACAAGCCGATTTGGACTGGACGAGATTGGAAGTGATTGTGTTTTGTCTCGCGTCCCAATTTGTGCCTTGCCACGTTTTGTGTCTTCTCGTCGAGTTGTGATACCGCTTAAATTTGTTTCAACTGCTGTGAAAATTTACTGTGATGGAGCGAAATTTAGTGTTCCACTGTACAGCAGAGCAGTGCAGCAACACAACAGTTGCTGGGTGTTTGAAGGCACGCAGAAAGTAGAAACTTGCGTATCCGAAATACGAATATTTTTTCACGTGAAACAAAAACTTTCCAGGTGTCGGTCAAAACAAGAGGAATTTCTCGTTTGTTTTTCGGCACAGCCTGAAGTCCGTGAATCTGCCTCAGACTTTGGATTTCCAGAGAATAAAAGTCACTGAAGAAATCACTTTCTCACTGATGTTCAAAGAGCACAACTTGCCACTGGCGTTGTCAACGTGAAGCCTGACAAATGTTGGACGGACTTCAGATCAAGAAGCAGAGGATTCAAGGGAGGTCAGTTTTGGCGGGAATTGTAGTGTCATTTTGCTATCCGCAATTGGAATTTAGAATGCGCAGTGTTCACCCACGATTTGACGCGGCGAGACTGTGCGCTGCAGTTACCAGGAATTGCTTGATGTTTGAAAGTATTTTTGTGCAAATTACATGCACTTGAAGGCAGTCAGACTTCAAACATCGTTCCAACTTCTCAATTAAAAAGTCATTGTGGATGCCGTCAATTTTGTCACCAGGTTGACTTTTCAAGGAAGGTCAGGATCCTGTGCCGATCAAACCGGCTGTCTGCACAAAAGTGACAACAGTCGAGACAACTTTTGCTTTTCACGTTGCAATCTTGTTGAACACCTCCCACCTGCATCAGAACCTGCGGCCTGCACAACACACAGTGTGTGTGTGCACAGATCAGGTCCAAGCGATGTGTGTGTGTGTGTGTGTGTGTGTGTGTGTGTGTGTGTGTCAAATTGCACCATCGAATCCGCTGGAGTGTGATATGTCAATTGAACAATTGGATCTACGCAGATCTATGTGAGGTAAAGTTATGCTTTTGCAAAACAGCAGCTGTCAATTGCCCATTCCTCACCTCACCTATTCGACGCTTCGTTGTGTGTTCTTTCAAGTCACCACTGCAAACCCACTGCGGACAAACAGCTTCAGCATGAAAGCGGGGCTTGAGCCGGAGACGAGCACTTCAGTGTCCAATGTAGAGGAACTACAAGGGAAGGCTTTGGAATCGCTTGGCTGCAATTTTGTGAGAACAACTGTGACGGAAATGGACGTCAAACCATCTGTGCAGGAGCTGGGTTCAGTGCTTCCAGGGACTGACCCTCCCGTCAAAGAGGAAAACACCTGTGACGCGGAGTCTCCTGACACTGGTGTGAAATTTTCTGGCTGTGGAGGACGGAGCAGTGGATTGTCTCTGAACACTGATGTGTACGTTCTTCTGGAGAGAATAGACGTTGCCACAGCGATAAAACTGCTTAAATGTCGGTCCGTGCACAAACGGGACGGGCACCAAATAAAATCACGACACCAACAACCTGGTTCAGACCAAGTCAGACTTGAAAAGTGTCGCAAAAGACCGAGAGGAAGACCGAGGAAAACAAGGCGGGGAGTCTCTTGTGAAAAGTCGCGTGGGCAGAAAAGAGGAAGAATCGTGAAAGCTATTTCCCAGGGAAGTGACGCGAAATCATTGCACTGCGATGACAACTGTTGGTTGCGTTGGTGGTACCCTCGCGTGTTGTACAAATGCCTCTTGTGTTTTTCTTCGTTCACTTCTGCACAAGATTTGGAGAATCATGTCGCTGAACGCAACGAAGATATTGCTCGAAAGGTTTTCTTCTGTTGGAGATGTTACGTTGGTTTCAGGCGTAAAGATGACTTGGTGGCCCACAAGACAAAACACGCCTTGCAAAACCAAACGCGTCTCGTTTCGAAGTCAAACACAAGTGAAGAGACGGAGGAATTACAACAAAACACTCTGGCTCAGACATTCAGCAGTGTTGGCAAGTGGAATAGTTCTGCAGTGGAAGGCGACAGTGACACTTCGCACTATGATCCTGAAGAATTTAACGACATCGTCATTGGAGGTGGAGATTCTGATGCCACCGAGCAGAAAGCAGACATCCAGAACATGCCAAACATTCCAGATGACGCACCTCATGTCGGGGATGAAAAAGAGATTGATGAGTCTCCTTGTGTTCCAAAAGTGCACGCGGAAATGAAAACAGAGACACGGAAGGGACAAAGTGGCCGAACTGTCCCGTGCGATGTGTGTCAGAAGGAATTCTCAGACTGGAGGCACATGGTGAGGCACAGAGGCACGCACGAAGAAGGCACACTGAGCTGTTCCGAGTGTGACAAGCGTTTCTTTCTCCAAAAAGGACTCAACCAGCATTTACGTCAGGTGCACCAGATCAAAGTGGCGCTTGTTCCTCGGGATGAAAAGCGTTTCCAGTGTGACAAGTGCAGCAAACTCTTCAAGAAAAAGCAACAACTGAAATCTCACGTGGCTTATCGGCACACTGACACAAAGGCATTCAAATGCGAAATTTGCGAGAAACGTTTCACCGACAAACAAGCTTTGCAGAATCATCACAAGGCAAGGCATTCAGACAACAGGCCGTTCATCTGTGAAATCTGCAGCAAAGGCTTCGTTTTTCCGTGGAGACTGAAATCACACAAGCAGTGTCACACCGGAGAGAGGCCCTTCACCTGTCTGGAATGCAACAAAACGTTCCGAAGTCAGGGGCAGTTGAACCAGCACAAGCGCATTCATGAAGAGGTGATTTGATGCAGAAGTGGTGCTCCTGATGTTCTTCGGAGAAATTTGCGTTGTAGTTCAACAAGTTTCACGTAACAAAAGGCGCAACGACGCACAAGTGTGCTCTGTTCAGTGTTGTTTACGTACCGTAGTCCGTTGTTCTCCCTGCAGAAAAAACGAGTGCCGTGCCCTCAGTGCAGCAAGTTGGTGGCAACGGAGTGGATGCAGGGCCATCTGAAACGACACTCCCAGGTGAAGGAATTCCAGTGCCATCTGTGTCCGCTGCAGCTGCACACCAGTGGTGAGCTGAAGAAACACCTCCACGTCCACAGTGGCATGAAACCCTTCCAGGTATGATCTGCTTCTCATCTGTTCCGTGGTGTCACGGTTTTGAAGCGAGGCCGCTCATTTGGTGAGGCGAGGCGCACATGATGCAGTCCCTACATAGGAAAGAGCGCAGGCACAGTGCGCGGGGAAGAATTGTTGCTATCGATCATAAATTGGTATGAAAACCCAAAAAGGTGAATGGTGTTATGACAGCTGTTGACTTACAAAAGAATTTTCCCCTCGTGTGCGTGACGCTACCCTATTACCTTTTTGGCATTAATTTTTGAGCATCAAAAGGGGGTCTTGTACGCGAGATTTTACGGTATTTCCAAACAAACCAAAACCACAGCAAACCACCACTTTTCGCGACAGCGAAAATTGAAACACATCAAAGCGGTGCTGTGCTGATGCAGCCGGACGCATTCAAGACGTTCGTGTTTTGTTTTGAATTCCAATCGGGTACTTCTGCAGGCCGATGGAAATGAATGTGGAAACCTCCGCAGAAGGTGCCACTTGCGACTTGCGCATTTTGAGGAACTGGCACGCGCTCGCTCGCTCACTCGCTCGCTCACTCACTCACTCACTCACTCACTCACTCACTCACTCACTCACTCACTCACTCACTCAGAGCTCCTCATGAAACTGAACGACTTTTTGCAGTGCGAGGTGTGTGAAAAAAGTTTCGCGAACAGTGGCGGCCTGAGAGCGCACAGCAAGGTGCACCAGACGCTGGAGGCAACGTTCGCCTGCGAGTTCTGCGACCGCGCCTACACAACCAGTCGCTACCTCGGACAGCACCTGCGTCTCAAGCACCCAAAACCTGGAGCCTGCCCACACTGCTACAAACTCTTCACCAGGAAACGTGCGTCACTTGTTCCCCAGGCTAATTTTGTCGGGGGCCACCGTTTGTGTTGTTTCACGCGTAATTTTGGGCGCGTCTTGAGATTTTGAAGTTTCAGGCACACGGGAGAGCACAATATTTTGCTTTGATTCAGTAACAAGAAAACGAGCTGAATATGGTTTCATCCACTTCGCATTCTTACAGGAAACCTGGACGCGCACCTGGCTCTTCCACCAGACGCCCACAGGGCAGAACCGAACGCCTGTTTGCAATGCAGCAACAAGTACGAACGGCCCTGGTGCCTCGAAGAGCACGCGCGCTCGCACCTGGATTCCCCGCTGTATCAGTGCGACGCCTGCCCCGACACGCACGCGAACAAGCACAGCTTGTTCCAACACATGATGCACACCCACACCGTGGATGACTGCAGGAGTTCACTCAACGCGTTTCATTCTGAACTGCAAGTGGCTGGAGAAACACGAAACAAGAGTGAAGCGGTGAGTTTGGACACGGAGAACAGCCGCACTGCTGAGGGTGCTGGTGTGCCGTCTATTGAGGACAGGAAAAACTTCATGCACAAGTTTGTTGACCCTTCTCTCGGCTATGCTGTGCAGTTTTGAAGAACACAAAAATCCCGAAACGGAGTATTTCCTTTGCCTTGGTGACTAAGAATCAACGTGAGATGTGGCAAGAACCACTAAGCTTTGAATGCCGCTGCAGTGTTGTGAGGAGCGCCGGAGCGACGCCATTGGTGGAAGCCGATGCCATGTGCCTGCCATTCAAACTGAGGAAACATGCAAATTTTTACTGGTGGAAAAGTGAGGTTTCTTCGTATTGTGTGGAATCGTTGCCCGTGTCTCCTCCGCGATAGATCTCTGTTATTCTGCTCTGTTTGCCACGCAACAATCGCCCGTCTCACCCCGCTGCTTTGATCTGATGTTTCAATATCAACGAACAATAGGGTGTCGAGGAAATAAGCCGCAACTGTAACGCAACACCCCGGGTCGAGCGGTGCAAATCAGCTCAAGTGGAGGAATCGTTGAAGTCTCCAACAGGAGGTCCACTTCTCGAGATTTGATTGTTGGTGTCGATGGGAGTCTTTCCTCTTCGATTCATTGTCAGGCATTTGAAAATTCTTTGGTGTCATGTGTGTGTGTATCTGTGTGTGTGTGTGTGTGTGTGTGTGTGTGTGTGTGTGTGGTGCGTCTTGGGAGAGAAAACGTCGGATTTTGGCGATATTGCTACGTCCGTCATTTGTGAGATTCAATCGGAAATCAAAATTTTGCAAGTTACTGAAATATTTTCTTTTGAAACTTTATGTCCACTCACAAATTGGATCAACTGTCGTGAAAACTGTTCAACAAAATCAACACTGTACATGTACACGTCTGTGGCTATCCTGGGTTGTCTTTCATACGCTGTTAAATTCGGCACTTTGCTGGGCAGCTTTCTTGGATGAGGTTGATGCCACGCTGGACTGATTTCTGTGATGATTTGAAGACCTTGAACACATATGTCAAGAAGTGATGCACATGAAAAGCCACAAAACCCGTCGACAGAAGCCATTTCTATTATTACTACAGCCGAAGCTCTTGACAATGGCACCATGGTCCAGTTATCATGTACTTCCACTGTCAGTACTTTCTGCACTGAGAGTAACTTTTGATTGTGAAAAAAAATGCCAAAAGGCACTTTGTTGGTGGGAGATTTTTTTGTGTGTACTTTTCTTTCGGATGTACGACAAAAGCTTTGTCTCACAACCAAAAGGTTATGTGAAATGTAATGTCAGGTTTGGATGAAGTCAGGAACTTCAGGTGAATCATCTCAGACCCCTGCTTTTCGAACTCTCCTTCGCCTTTTGTCAAATGCGACATCCAGTGATGATGAGTTTTGCTCAAGTGGAAAGTTATTCGCCTGGCTGCTTTTGCGTCCAAACGTTTGACTAAAGTTTTGAAAACTCTAACATCAAATGGTACGGGTTTTGCACGGACACAGAAGAAGTTACTTGTCCCTGCTGCTCAACAAATTGGAAGCGATAAAGGCAAAGGGAATTCCTTTTGGCGATTGAAACAGATTCCGCTGGGTAGTTTTTTTCGAGTGCTTCCTGTCGCTCCGAGGCTGACACTCTTTTCAAAAGTCGTTTTTCATGCAACTCAATGTCAGCTTCCAGTGTCGTGAAGCCACTGCAAGTAGTGAGCTGATCTATTTGGCGATGTTCTTTTCCACTCAGAAATGTGTGATCTACCAAGCTGCAGAAATTTGTGAGCGTTGCGATTGGGTCAAGTTTTTTGGTTAGGGTGCTTAGTCTGCGTTACGAAGGATCGACAGCTTCAATTGACGATACCAATTCTTTGTCTTTGCCGACGATTCTTTCTGTATCGTCGCTTCCTGTCTTTGCGGTCTCGATTCTTCTTTTTCGAGCGCCTTTGACCTCGATTTCGAACTGTTGGTATCTCGAACAAGTCATGTTTCACTCCCTCGACTTGAACCCCAGGAACGAAATAAGGGACTTTTCTCGGCCTCTGGTTTGCGGGCTCGTGTGGCGAGACCGCTTCCGTTGCGCCTGCGCCGTGAGCGCGATAGTAACGCCACTTGATTCGCTCACGCTTTTCGATGGCAGATGCGTAGCAGCATTTGTGGAACTCTTTGGCATGATGTTCCACGCATCTCTCGAACATGTTCATGAGATTCCAACCCCAGCCTCGATGTCTTTTGTTGTGTAGCAGAAGTTTGGAGTTGTGAGGCCGGTTGGCGTTTCTCTTGTTGATGCTGGAGGCATAAAATGCGACGTTGCAGTGGAACCCTTTCTCGCCCGCCAGCTTTCCCAGCATGCAGCAGGACCAGAGCCTCCGTGGCACGTCTGAAACGACAAAGTGTGGCACACGCATGAGTCCAGCGAGATTTTTTGCCAAGACAACTCTCGTGATCCTCTCATACACAAAAACACTTCCATTTCCGACTGGCAAACGTTTTGGTAAACTTCTTGTCAGCTTGTGCGCCTTGGGAATTTGATTTCAACAAGACAACAACGTTGCACACTTGATGACGCGAAAGTCTGGCTCAGATTCTGATTTTGAAGAGGATTGTGGTTTCCCAAAACAACAGAGTTCAATGGGTGCGCGACGAGTTGATCCCCTCATCAAATTTACCATGCAGCTATTGTTGTCGGTTTAACTGGTCGGATTACAAATCTTTTCATGGCTCCTTCGCGTATGAAGACGACTCCAGATTCAGAGGAGGTCCAGAGGCCTCTTTGCCTCGGTGCACTCACAGTACGGACACGTTCACCACGCACAAGTTTCTGACAATCTGCTGTGGCGTCAAATATTTCTTGTGAAAAGTTTTGTTGTGCATGTTTGATGTGCTTTTCTCTTGTGATCACTTTCTTGTGGATTTATGTCGACATTCACAGACGCTGCTTGCGCACGCATGGAAGGTGGCTACTTTCTTTTTCTCACAAAATTCAAGCAAAAACCTGGGACCGTATTTTGAGAGGAGAAGGGGGCTGTTCACTCCAAAAATTGTTTTGTCTCTCAAAGAAGCCGTTCAAACATTTTTCATGTGGGAGGGGGGCATTGTCCTAATTTGGGGGATTGGGATCAAACATCTGGTACAAAGGTTTCACCTCCGCACCCCGCACCCCACGCCCACCCCATATTTGCCTTTGGGTTGGAATCCGCATCATGTGCCGTTGTTTTGAGGGACACATACATGTACTTTTGTCTTCATTCTTTTGCCCAACAAAGAGTGGTATTCATAAGAGCTCTAATGCGACAACTTACGTATTTGTGCTGCATTGCGAAAAGTCAGCAGGTACATTGTAAATCTGACACGAGACTCTCGTTCCCTGACACGAAAGTGTTTGTTTGTCACTTGCAACCCTCACTTTTCGACGAAACCTGCCAGAATGCCAGACTGTCCGGAAATGATTCTGTTTGCGTGATCTCATGTTTTGATTTCTCATTCATCAAGCGCTTGTTGCCTTTGCCCACAATGGCCAAAAGTTTCACTGCGCCTGAATCCATGTGCAAAATTGGAGTGTGTCTGTTCAACTAAAATTAGAGTGTCGGGCTGGGTGTCAAATGGCAAGAGGAGACAGGAAGATACATGAAGGTATCATGTTTCAAGAGATGCCTATCAGCTGAACAAGTGACAACTCCATCTGAAAGTTGTCGTCGTGAAAGAGAACTCATGTAAATTACTTTTCCTTGTCTCGTGAACCAGTTTTCAACAAGACGTCTGACCAGACTTTTAATTTCCTTCAACAGCCTTGAACGCAGCGAATTTGTTTGGAAAAATCACCTTCTGCACCTGCATGCACATGAATTAACGCGTTCACCAGCTCATTCGAAACGATCAGCGAGTCAGCATTCTGCGGCACTCGTACTCAATGCACCGTGGTTGCAAAGATCAGGTTTTGCACATTGCAAAGCTGATTCAACACATTCAGCATCTGTCAAGGTGACGCTGTTCCAAACCTGCATGCTTTTTGTGTGCAATTGTGTTACCTTGAGCTGCAAACATGAGTGCACAAGAGAAAAAATGACAGGGCGTGAACTGAAAGACGTCAGTTCTGGGGAATATACATTGCAGGAAGTGTTGCAGAACGACTTCCTGTCATCTATCATGGTGCAATGAATTGGACGCAAAAGGACAAATGACAACGCAGTTGGACGTGTGAGCACAATTTGTTGAATTGTTGAGCGACTGTGCAGCAAAACTGCCCTTGAGTCCACAAGAATAAAAAGGAATTACTCGAGTTCTGAAAGGAGAAAAGTGGGGACGTCAAGTACAGATCAAGAAAACCAGGCTTTGAAGAAAACCTTACCTCTGAAGTACCCAAGAATGTCGCCAGAGTTTTCCACAACTTCATATTCGTCCTCCTGAGTCGCATAGTTGTCCGACTGACGTTCTCCTGACTGTCGCGCAGTTGGTGGTTCTGGAGTTTTGGTGTCCTGTGATGCCTGAGCCTTGATAACGGACTGCTGGTCAACATCAGGGCTTTCCATGGAAACATTCTGCTTGTGGCCAACATCAGGGTTTTCCATGATTTCCGGCAGTCTTTGTTCTTTGAATTCCAACGAACCATTCCTCGACATCGCTGGTGCCCCCTGCTCGAGGGTGTCATTCCCCTTGACCCCCGTTTCATTTGTTTCTGGGGTTTCTCTTTCCTCGACGCTTTGAGCGATGTTTTGTGTGTCGCTTTCTACTGTTTTTGTCGCGTTCACTATTTTGCTGTTCAACATGGTCTTTTCAGCAACAACTGTCACATTTTCTTTCTCTGTCTGATTGGACTTGTTTTCGTCACCTACTCTGTGGTGCGTCCCTTGCTCCTCATGTTCAGAATGAACTTCAGATTTGGTTTCATTGAGAATTTCTGTTTGATTTGTGAATGTGTTTGCCATTTCAATCGTTTGCGTGGAGGACGAATTTGTTGGCTTCTTCTCCTTCAACTTCTCGATTGATGTTCCTTCTGACGTCTGCCCCGTAACTTGGTCCGGAATTTCCGTGTAATCTGAACTCCCTTCTGTGTCATCCATGTCAAATTCGTCCGCTTGGATCTGATACTTTGTGTTGTGAGCTTCCTCATCAAAATCTTGAGACTCCTCGGATTTCTCATCTTCAGGTCTTTGTCCACTTGCTGAAGAAAAGTCTTCGTCATCAACCAACGTGGCATCCAAAAAGCCAGACTCTTCATGGCTGGCAGTGACAACAGTAAAATCCTTGTCGTGGTCATCAGCGAAGACGGATCTTTGTTCCGTGGGTTTGTCTGCTCTCGTAGGCTGAAGATGATCAAAATCGTCATTCTGTTTCGCATCGTCTTGGAGATCGTGACCGATTCGCTTGTTAGAATCAGAATCGGAGCCGGAACCTGGCAGTTCTTGTCCTTCCTGGGCCAGTTGATTCCACTCGTCTGCGGGGTCACCAGAGCCTGACCCAGAGCCTGACGCACCGTGGGTAACTTCGCTCTGGTCAAAATCCTGTGACGACGAGATAAAATCCCCCGATCCGTACTGGTCAGCGATACTGAGGAGATATTCTGAAAGGTATACACCAACAAAATAAATTTACCAAACCTTTGATTGGAGAGGTGAAGAAATTAATTTGTGGTGAACAGCAGAGTGGAAGGCACTTGGACTGGAATGTAGTGGGCATTTCAGGAACTTGGGTAGTCTGGGGAAAACATTCAAAAGTTTAGAATCACAACACCGAAATTCCGCTAGCCTGACTTATCTGCTGTTGCTCAGACAAGGAATGGAAAACAATAAGCTGAGTTGGACAAACGAAGCACCTGCTTGTCCATTTCCTGTTCAGAAAGGTGTGGAATGTAGACCATTTTCGAAAGAAATTCATGGTGCCTGAGTCTTGACAGTCCCGGCGCTTTGTCTCTGCCGATGGCCTCGTGAACCAACAAAGAATTGACATCATCGAACGTTTTGTTTGCAAGCCAAACCGAGCATATTCGGCCAGACGTGACAGGGTACAGACGAAGTACGGAACCCGTTGCTGGGGATCGCGAGCCCGCCGGAACACTCCAAACTTGTGCCATCAAAAGCGCGCAAAACACCAATTTGGCGTTTGGATGAAAGATTTAACTGCTGTGTTGTGTGCAGATAAATAGCTGTTCTGCCCGCCCCGGCTGAATTCCGTGTCAGGTATGCTGGTCCCTCCCATTTTCCAGATTCCTTTCTGCTGCGGATTGAGAGCCACTCCACCTCGCAGGTGGTTGGGCATTCCAATCCACTGAACACACGATTCGAGTCATCACTTTGAAAAGGTTCTCATGTTTATCGATTTTTCACTTGGCTTTAGAAATATTGGACGAAGTCAAACGCGCGAAAATAAGTGGTGCAAACTGCGCCATGTGTGTCCGAAATTTTGGTCACCAAAGTTTAGCCCTTGAGTCACAAATTTCTGGAGATCCAGCACCAGCAAAAATCACCACACCTGCCCAATTAGAATGAACTGATTTGTGTACGAGAGAGGAGCAAACATGCTTGAAAGCTTCGCCTTTTTGCAGACCAAAATGACGCGTTTTGCGAGTTTCTGTGTCTGTGTTTCAATTGCTCCTCACATTACAGCTGGCAGGACTCTGAAGTCGTGTCTGACGGCTCCTTGGTCTGCCCATTGCTATTGGAATGCAATCCATGCACAAAGCGTCAAGAATCTTGTTGTATAACAGACTGCTGAACCATTTGGACGAACTAACGTGATCAATGGCAATAATCCAGTCTGCAAGCAGTTCCGGTGTCACGGTTCTGCGAGGCCTCAGGTGCACGAGACCTGAGGTCTCACACAACTGGGTCCACCAGTAGTTCTGCAGGCCCTGAGGTCTCAGAAAACTGGTTCAGTAAGACGTGAGGCCCTGTATCGTGGCAGGCTCAATTCTGTGAGATCTGAGGTCTCGCAGAACCTTTGCATCGATTCAGCACGTGTCACAAAAAATAACTCGACTGAGGACTCCAAACGAAGTCGTCTGCGGTCACTCACATTTTTATCTTCGGGGTTGTGACAAATCTGCCCAAACGAATGTCGGCAAAAGACACTCTACAGAAAATCCACTCCATCTCCAATGCAAGGAAGAACATGTTTGCAGGGAAGAATCAAACCAATTCGAAGGAATCAAATGCTCGTCTCGCCAGGAAAGTCTTTTTCAGGCAAAACGCCACCAGAAAAAGGATAATTGTTCTATCTGAAATCTAGCAGGTTTTGACTCTCGCCCTTCAATATCTATAACTGCAGACACTTTATGCCTTTTCTCAAAGTGAACCACGGTTGTATGATGATCACAGCAAACAAAAGCTGAAAACTTCAACACGCCACCATTGACGTTGACATCCACGGACGTTTTGCCAAAATGAGAATGTTGAACTGATTGCACTCACCGTCAAAGGTTGCAAACTCCACTTTCTCAGCGTGCACTTGTGCAAAAACCAACCTTGCTACGATAAGAACCGTTGCAATTTTGAGACATTGCGAACTCCAGATCAAACGACCTGTTCCATGTGGAGCCATTGTTTTCGTCTCTGTCTTCTTCTGAATACAAGTCTCTTTTTGGTTCTGTGTTGATCAGGAAGTTGCGTCCAAAATGCTTCGACAACTTGGTCAGTCAGCCGTTTTATTTCACATCTTCTTCAGTCTGTCTCGTTTGCTCGTTTGTTGCACAATGCGCAACTGAGCGTCCGCACAATTGCTGAATGAATCCTCCGAGGAGTCGGTTTCTGTGTTCAGACCCCCACTTCTGCAAGATGATTGGTCCGAAACGAAACCATTGAGCGTTTAGAATTTTCAGCACTTTTTTCATTCTCCAGGTTGAGATCAGGTGAAAATGGGAAGTTGCAGGGTTGAATTGATATCGTGTGCGCACTTCCAAATCTGAAGGTTTTGACATTCAACAAATACTCGTATCCCTGTTTGAATTTTCTGGGCAAGAACGGTCGGCAAAAGCTTTTGCTCAAATAACTCAAAACCACACAACTAACTTTGGTGAGTTTGGTGGATCTGGAAACCAAACGCCACTGTTGTTGGACTCTTGGAGCTGCAAGTTCACACTTACCACGGACGACCTTTCGTTCCGTACAGAAAAGGAATCTCTTTTAATTTCTTCTGCATAACAATGAAGACATTTTATTTAAAGTTGTTGTCACTTTTTACCTTTGACACAGTAAATTACAAAAGTGTGGTTGACGCGTGTCACGCTTCGTAACTCGCAAACTGCGGTTGTCAGACTTGTGTAAAACAGGAAAGGAAAGCCGAACCTTCTCAAAACCATCTTGTTCTGACATGCTTGCTTGGTTTACCACGGGCCATCTCTTTCTCGCTCACTCACCCCTCTCGCGCTCGCCTTCTCGTGCTCTCTCACGCACTCAAGCACATAGATCTGTCACCCGAATCTTATCTTTGTACGAGTGAGTGAGTGAGTGAGTGAGTGAGTGAGTGAGTGAGTGGGTGAGCGAGCGAGCGACACATCGCTCTGGTGCTTCGTGTGAACTTCGTGGAATGTCCGAACAACCGACTTGCTGTTCTGGCCTTCGTATTTTATCGTTTGGGAAACCATCCAGCTGACTACAACGTATAACGTTGATAACGGACACAATGAAAAGGAATTACCAAACGGGGCGAAGAATCTGCGAGGTGAGGTAAGACCCAGAGCTCGTGTTTGTTGTCACACAGCAAAAAATGAAGGTTCCACGGGTCATATTTGTTTCTCACCAAGTCCCCAACGTATTTGACAAGGTAGAACCTTCAGTTTTCCGTTCCAAAAGTACGTCAGGGCGACAGGTTCATTTGGAAGTGGTTTTGTGTTCATCAAATCTCGTTCCAGACTGGACCATGGGTTTCTGGGTCTTCGCGCTGTGTCTGTGCCTGAGCAGCCTTGGTCTCCAGGTGTCCGGGAAGCCGATCGACGACTACGTGGCTCTGGACGATGGATTTTTCTCCTGGGACGAAGTGACCAGCTACAGATATGAAGGTGTCACTGTCTACATGGTCAACATGACCTCGCAGAAGTGGCTCAATGGTACGTTGTTCCTCGTTCATTTCTGCAATTCGCTCAGACACACAGTCAGTCCACGTTTCCCAAATAAGACTTTCACTGCAGCAGGTGAGAAAAGTGAAAGCCACCTGCACGCACGTAAAGAAGATATTTTGCCGACCTGCAGCAAACTTTCGTCCCCTTGTTATCGCAGAAAGTTGGTCGAACACACCGATCTGGACACATCCCGTCGCCGTCGCAATTCCGGACACGCTGCGGTCCACAGACACCGGGTTCATGTTCGTGCTCGGGACCGACTACAACGACAACCCGAAGTGTGTGCAGACTAATTGATTGTCAGTCTCACGTTTTCCGATAAGCTCTCGTTATTTCCCCGGGGTTTGTGATCTTATCTCTGACCAATTCGTTTGGAAGCAACGTCACGTCAAGGATCTCCCGTTTATCATGCAAGTCTCAATTGCGCAAATTTCTGGACAGTCATACCTCAAGAACTCCAACACATGGCCTGTCCGCATGCACGTGCACTTCTGCATGTTGACTGCAGTTCCTCTTTTCCCTTGCAGTATTCCCGGGATCCCGAACATGTACTCCGGCTACAACCTCATCATCACGGCGGCGGCGCGCGAGGCGGGCACCGTGTTCGCTTACGTGGCCAATATTCCGAACCAGCCAATAGTCTTCACGGTCAGTTCGGGTTGTCATCTCAAGAAACAAGAATTTGGCGCCGACGTTTTTCAGGGTGGTCGGCTTTTTTAATTCCGATCAGCACAACTCAGAATGCTTGAGATCCAAGCTCACGAACATCATAACGGCAACAGGTGACAAACACTTCGTTTGGGAACAAATGCCAGATTTGTGTTCGGCACTGACATCAACATCTCACAGACTAACGATGTCGGTTCAGGACGGATCCGACTTCGCAAAACAGAACGTGTACTGGGAAGGAAGGTCGTTTCTTTCAACGTCGTTTGCCCACTGCAGGAGGACCCTGACCAAATAGGGCGCAGGGAAGACACACAGATCGCCTTCACGTGGAGAAAATTTCTGTACGAGGACCCGGACAAACCTGTTCAGCTAAACTACTTCGCCATGGTCAAGGTATGAGTCACGCACACGCGCACACGCGCACACATGCACACACACACACACCACCACCACCACCACCACCAACAACAACAACAACAACAACAACAACAACAACAACAACAACAACAACAACTACACTCAAGAAGCAACGGCCCCATTTGGAGAATTTTCACTCGAAGAAGGACAATCTTCAGGGATTCCCTCTGCATCTGCAAGGATTCTTGTTCCCATCATTTCATAAACCGAGTCATGTGCGTTCACTTGAGATCACTTTCACTTTCACTTTCACGAACTACGGGGGGGGGAATAAGTGTTGATCTAAAGCGGCGGTTCTCTTTCGACCCGCAGGCAGCGTCGAGGGGTCTGACGGTCGTGCAGGATCTGGCCCACGAGAAGCTGCCCTTCCTCAACCTCACCAAGTTCGGTGCTCTCGGTGGATCCAAGGTGACTCACAACAGACTCTTGAAATTCAAACAAACTCGAGTTCTGTTGTGCTCTCGCTGACATCCCCACTGAGACCTTGATCGGTTTTCCTCCCGACGCAGCGCGGAGCGACGTCCTGGCTGCTCGGCGCCGTCGACCCGCGAATCGACCTGATCGCGCCCATCGTCTTCCCGCTGCTCAACGCGCCAGTGGTAAATTGTAAAAAAACCCAAACATTTTTAATTTTGTGTAAAAAGCAAAAACACTCTATCTTTGAAGACCAAATGCGAAATCAAGTGATTTAGTGTGCTCCATTTCCTTTACCTGATGTGTCTTCATGAGCCTCACTCAAGTGAACGTGATCCCAGCACATTTGTCCATTTTCTCCACACCCTGCAGTGCTTGATGCGACACTTCCGCTCCCTGAACGGCTGGGCGAACGAGTTCGGGCCGTATTACCGCGAGGAGATCACGCCGCTGCTGACCGGGAGCCGCGCGCAGCTGCTCGCAGACGAGATCGACCCGTACAGTGAGGGCGCACCTGTCGTGTGTGTGTGTGTGTGTGTGTGTGTGTGTGTGTGTGCGTCTGTCTGTCTGTCTGTCTGTCTGTCTGTCTGTCTGTCTGTCTGTCTGTCTGTCTGTTCTTGTGTGTTTGCTCTTGTGGCTGCTCGAATTCATTCAGGGTGATCATTCTGTAAACTCCGACCACCCAGATGCATGGATTTGTGGGGAAAGGTTTTGAGCAGGTTCAGCGAAGTTCAACATCCACATGTGGCGTAATTTGTGACACAAATTTTGGGGGCGGAAGAGATCGCCGCCGCTCGGTGGGTCAGGGCGAGGAACCACAAGCTTCGGCAGGAATGTACATCATTACCTTTCCGTCCATCAAACAGGGTTCCGAGACCGTCTCACGATGCACAAGTACGTGATCGCTGCGACAGTGGACGAGTTTTTCTTCCCGGATGAACCTAACGTGTGGTGGGACGACATGCCTGAGCCAAAACATCTGCTGTGAGTTGAGGGCGTTTGTGGTTGTCTTGACACTTTTGACAACAGTTGTCGTTCGCCATTCAATTCGAATTTTCGAAATTACCCTGCACGTGTCTTTGTGTGGCAGGATGGTGGCCAACGGGAACCACGTGATGTCGCCCCGATTCTACTACGTCTTCAAGGCTGTCATCTCTTACTACCTGGCGTACTTGGAGGTGAACACCTTTGTCTCCACTGTATTCATGCTCGGAGCAAGGAGACCTGACGACATTGGTCAGGCAGGGTCCAAACCTCGGAAGTGTAAAACTTGAGGGAGGAAGTTGTTTTGTGAGGTTTGGGAACCCGTTCCCCCTGCATCAGCCATGTCGTCACCAAACACACACAAGGGTTTGATGGCCGCGTGTGAGTAATCTCCCTGTCTGCTTCAGAAAGAGAAACTTGTCTGCAAACGTTGTGGGTTATTAATTACTTGGCTGCTTAATCCTCCCCTGCAACACACTAACTGTTTCCAGGACTATCCTTTTCCAACGCTGAGCTGGACGTTCGGAGAGACGGAGACGAACGGAACGGTGACGATCTCGACCGACCCGATGCCCGTCCAGGTGCGGGGCTACGCCGCCACGAGTCAGGACACCGAGGGCAGGTGTGTGACCAATGGGCCCTTTGTTTGGGCGTTCAGAAGGCATAAAATTTCGTTTGTGATCGGGGCCTGGCGCGTGAGACGTGTGCACACTGCAGGGTGAACGAGTGGAACAGGAAGGCTTGCTCTGCTCGCGATGTTTTCTCTGCTTGCAGCCCTTGGTACGCGTCTGCACCCCGAGTTTTCTAGACTCATTTCTTCCACAGAGACAAAGAAGCACGAGAAACTTGCGCAGTTCCTGTACTTAAGTCCTTTCTTGTTTGCGTCTGACATGTGTCTCGGGGGTCTGCTTTGTTCCAGACGCGACTTTCGCCGTCGAACGATCAACGGAATTCAATTGGTCAACTACAGGCGAGTCGACGTGACCGATCTGGTGAGGCTCCAATTTTCTTTAAACTTTCGTTTATTCTGAGACCACCAGAGACTCTTCCGTCTCACCAAAAGAACTGAACATTGCAGGGAGACGGAGACTTCAGCATCACGGTTCCTCAGCCTGAGGCTGGGTTCTTCACGGCCTTCTTCATTGAGGTGCGTCCTTGGCAGTGTTGATCGTCACATAGATCTAACGTCAAAGAAGTCGGACTAAGGTTTCCCCAAAGCAGCTCAAACCAGTTGATTGTTCATCTGCTTGGGGGTTGGAGCGGATTGACCTGTGTTCAGCGTGCGAACCACAGGATTGCATTCTCAAAGTCCAGGCTTTTTGGAACGAATACTATTGTTGTTCCTGTGCGATTTTAGGCGCAGTTTGAGGGAGTGGACGAGCGCAACATCGTCGCGACGAGCGCCGTTCACGTCATCCCGACGGAGCTGCCCTTCCCGGAGTGCTCCGGTCTCTCCTGCTACGGAGAACTCGTCTGAGGGACGAGCGACACAACGACTTCTCAGCACTGTTTTCGCACGATCTTGTGTGTTTCGTTTGTGTTGATCAGAATTGTTGTGACGATATTGGCTGGCAAACAGAAACGTTGTTTGTTCCTACGACAACCCTTGGTTGCGTTTTCAGACGTGTTTTCTTTGATCATTTGCATCAACATAAGTTGTTCAGAGCTCCATCAGTTAACAGCAAAGGGGTTATCACACATGTACCGCCACCACAAAACAAATTTGCACAGAATCGCACCATCTAAACGCAGAATCCCTTTTTTCTGGATGCATCTTCTGCATGTGACACCACGTTCACAGTTTGCTGCCTTTGTGCATCTTGGCCAGTTCACGGCGCATGATCTTCCCGCTCGGAGACTTGGGGATCTGGTCAACAAACTCCACTCCGCCTCGCAACCGCTTGTAACTCGTAAGATGCTCTGCAAGTGAAGGGTGCAAAACGTTGACCAACACTCCCCCAGCTTGTCTACTGGCGTATGAAGAAACCAGCTGGCGTCCAACATGACCCAAAATTTAGCTGCGAATGTTTCCACTGCGAATGTTTCCAATTTTAGCAAGTGACACTTTCCGATACCTTCAACCATTTTGTGGATGTCCACCGTAGTGACCTGGTGTCCGGTTTTCTTCACGATGAACGCTTTGGGCACCTCGCCCGCCTCCGCGTCTGGGATCCCGATCACACCCACATCCGCCACAGCCGGGTGGTTCAGCAGGAGACTCTCCAACTCCGCTGGCGGAACCTGAACAGAAAAAGATGCCCTTTCACGCTGAAGGGGGAAAGTGCACCACGGGACTCGGCATGTGACCTGAGATCAGTTGAGCCAAGGTTTCAAGTTGGAAATCTTGCAATCAGTGGAGTTGTACGAGAGTCATTCTCACCTGGAAACCTTTGTATTTGATGAGTTCTTTGATACGATCAACAATGTAAAAGAATCCATCCCGATCGTAGTAACCGATATCACCTGAAACGACCAGCACAAAAAACAAGCGTGAGTGCACTCGACTTGTGGCCACCAGAGTTCAAAATCACACCGACACAACTAGATCCACGATGCTGGATGGTTTTCCCAGTTACCTGTGTGGAGCCAGCCATCAGAGTCAATTGTGTCGCGGGTGGCCTGAGGTTTGTTGAAATATCCCTTCATGATGTGTGGACCACGGGTCCACACCTCCCCAGTCTGGTCCGGTCCAAGGATCTTGGTTCCACCGACTTCCACAATCTAGAATTGAAAGAGTCACGAGATATTGGACCAGTGCGATGTGAAGAAAAATTCGCACTTTTCCTTGCACGCGGTGCCAAAGAGCTTTGTCTAAAGTTCAGGAATTAGCTCGACAAATTCTTGATTTCTACTTCACCTGGATTTCGGAGTTTGGCAGCGGGATCCCAACGCTCCCTCGTTTCTTCCCCATCTGACCTCGAGGCACAATCGTCGCCACCGGAGAAGTTTCCGTCAAGCCGTAGCCTGTTGTGTGGATTTGCACGAGGACGTGTACAACCAAACATGATCGGTCATGTTTTTGCATACGCCCTCGTACAATCACCAGTGGCATGCATGCGCGTACAGCCTAAAAGGCTGCATCTGTCGAATTCGTACATGCGTAACAAACGAAGTGGAAACTGTTCCTCGTCGGCAAACTTGCAACAATGTGGAGTTAGCACGTGAGCGTTCCCACGCAAACGCAGCGTGAGCGGTTTGCAGGGGCGAATGGCAGTACCTACCTGGTCATGAAGCTCTTAACATCAATAGCAGGCCCGAGCCTCGATGTTCTGGACATTGGTGCTGTACCAACAACGACAGATGACATCATGGTGTCGAACGTGTCGAACTTCCGCACCCGAGCAGTTGTTTGTACGAGGACAGGACCAGGAACAGAGAGTTGTGAACTTACACCAAGCTGCATATAGTCAACAAGGTCTCCGATTTCTGTCCCGCGTGCACCAAGGGAAAGTGCAAGCCACTTTCCGTGAGGGTTTCTCTTTTGTGCAAGTTCCAGATCCCGAAAACACCACCTTACAAGCGAGCAAAACAAAAGATCTTATTCTGGACAGTTCGCAAGCATTTTGTTTCTACCAACGATTCTCCATCGCCAACAGCTTATCAAACTTGAAACACCAACAATGCAAAAATTATTGAAAGCAACCAATACCTTGAATCACGTTGGTGATCCCCAGGGCTTCACACGCAAGGGCCTCGGAGTCTCGAGACAAGGGTGCAGCCGCAGAAAGCACCAGAATCACGCTGCGCAGGTCGTATTTAGCCACCAGCGGACTCTTGGACAAGAAAATCACGACGGGTGGGACTAGGTTCATGTAGTTGATCTAAAAAGCGCAAGCAAAAGCGGTGTCAGGATTTTTGGAGAATATGCAGCGGTCTGGTACCTTGGTAGATTTCGCTGATGCCCAGGACCTTGCAGGCCTCGGCCTCGGTGTCCTTTGACAGAGGCGCGGCGCCACTTCCAGTGACAATGACGCTACTCAAGTCATACTTTTGTACCAAAGGGTTTTTGGCAACGAATATAACCAAAGGTGGCACCAAAATCAACTGGTTGATCTGAAACAGAGTCGAGAATGGTTGGTTTTCGGTTTGAATTCTGAAAATGATTCAGGTCAGAGTGAGTGAACGGGCCAGAAGGAAAACGACATCACCTACAAGCAGCGAAGTATCTCCCTGGTGCTCTCGCCAGTACTGGGTTTCAAAGGAAAACTTTGCGAGTGTTTGGTGCACTGCACACACCTTGTACTTTTGTACGGAGGAGAGGAAGAGCTCCGGCTCGAAGTGAGTCAGCGTGACGACTTTGTACCCCTGCATCATGCCGTACAGCATAATCACCATCATCCCGTAGCTGTGGTAGAACGGCAGCAAACCCAGAATGGTCAACTGAAACAGAACGAGTCTGTCGTCAGGGCACGACCCGCGCAACAAGCCTCGCTCGTGACACAGTGTTTGAGAATCATCCATTGGGGCACAGGGTCACAACATCTGAGCTGGGCACACAAGCATACATAAATATCAAACCTCACCAGATTCGCACTTTTTTTGGTTCTATGAACTTGTCATACGCAACGCTGACCTGTTTTCCAGAGTCCACAAAAGTCGTGATGACGTCCGACCTCAGTTCATCGTGTCTGAAAGAGGTTTCGTCCCCATTGCGATCACAGGGGACTCTTTCGCAATCTCCACAAGGTGCTCGCATCAAAATTGATTTACAAAGAACATTCAGCTTCACACAAACCTGACCTGGTCTGGCAAAAGTTTGAGACGATGTTCCTGTGGGTCAGTTGCACGCCTTTCGGAAGCCCTGTTGTTCCAGAGCTATAGGGTATGACGACCACGTCATTGGCGGGGTCATACGTCAGGTGGAACGGGTATGCCTTCCCGTCATCTCTCACCAGATCGGAGAAGCTCCTGAAACCCTGAGCCTGCCCCAGCACGAAGCGTTTCTGAAACAGAACGGAACAAAGCGAGCTTCATATAATGTGCTCGCAAGTTTTATTCTGTCAGAAATTCCGCACTTCACTCAGAGAAAAAGGGAATGACCAAACCAAACGTTGCAAGAAGCAACGTAGAATTCAAGCTTTGTTGGTGGAACTTTCTCAGAAGTGAGGAATGCAAACTCACTTTGATTCTGCCATATTTGTCGGCTGCCTGTTGCGCGAGCGCCGTAGAAGGCTGTGTCGTGTACAGGTACGCGGCTCCAGAGTCCTCCAGCTGCTTGCTCACCTCATCTGCACAGGTCATCAAGAAAACGCGCAGCGCTCGGTCAAAAAAAAAACGGAACCACGTAATGCTACAGAAGAAGCTCTGAGCCCCCTACCCCCAGCACTCAGATAGACGGTGGTACTCACAGATGGTGTAGGCCGGGTTGATGGTGGTGACGGTGAGTCCCGCCGCTACGGCGCCCAGGAACATGACGGGGTACTCCGGAGTGTTCGGACTGTGTATCGCTGGAAAACATCGCACGCGGGTCATCACAGAGGAAACAACGATTTCATTCGTTGACAAGAGAGATGCTTTTGCGTGTGTTTGTGTTGCGGGGAACATTTCGCCCCAAGAATGTTGTTCCTTGCAAATGGCCAATTCTGGACAGAAAAATTTCACAAAGCGCACCCAGCACCTCCCCCTTCTGGGCGCCTGCCCGTACGAGGGCGCTCGCCACGCTTCTGGACATGCGCAGCAGGTCCACGAACCGGAAGCTGCGACCTGAGGCGCCATCAACCTGCAGAGTGAGGAAGCACACAGAGTCTTTGTGCTTTGAGCAATATTGAGGAAATGCGTCAATACCTTTCGCACGCAGAAGACACCAAAAAGGACAAAGAATATCAGACGGGAAACACTGAATGTATGTGTCACTCACAATTGCCACCTTCTTGTCGTGGACCCGGAACAGCTCGAACGCGAGTTCGTGCACCGCCACGTTTGGAATGATCACGTCAGGGATCGGACTTCGAACCATCCTGGCTGCAGTCAGAAGAACACATGCGTATCAATCAGCACAGAGTTGTACGATGTGTGAAGGGGTTTTGTCAGGATTCTTCACGCTCGATCGCCACGCCGTGTGAGACTGGCCATTCGCACCACGCTCTACGAATGTGAGAAATCAAGTCAAACACGAGCGTCAGTCAATCAATCAGAGGCTTTGCCTCAAGATGATTGACAAATGCAAGGCGACTTGATTTTGAACATGAGTGAAAGTAAGTTGAATTGCTGTTGCGACCTGAGTTCAAAGGTCCACAATGGAGCAGAGGATCATGGTCATCTGCAGATGTCTTTGATCACCAACATTGCTCAATCAATTCTGCAGCAAACTCTTGTCCTTGAACGTGAACAGCAGCCTGTGTGGTTTCACTTGCGTTGCTTGGGGTCAATCAACTGAAATCGTTGACAGTCAACCCCCTGGCATTTCATTCTGGGCGCACCAATAATTCAGCCATTGATCTCGTCGTCAAAATAAATTTGCCGGTTTGTGCCTCACCTTCAAAAGAAAGACTGCAAAATGTAGAGCACGCGCAAGTGGACGTCCTGCTAATTTGTCACCTGAGTCGAAATTTCTCTTGAAAGTGATGTCAAAATTTAGAGCACAAATTTATGTCCTTTTGTGATCGTGACTGAATTGGCCACCTGTTAACTGATCTGCTTTTGTGTCCATCGAACGATTCATGTTCAGAGAACAATGAACTTGAGACCGAATGAGCCTCGCACCGACCCGTCATGATCAGCACGACCACAACACCAAGAGAATCCAAACAAGCATGTTGCTGGTCAATCAGGGTAGCCGACCCCTTGGACCGAAGAACAGGTCACCAGGACCTTCCCAGATAAGGAAGCGCCAGTAATGGTTCACCCCTCGTACCTCTTCTCATCCGATCTGAGAGTCAGGACAGTGTACGCTCGTACCCAGTCGTCCCGCTTCCCAAAAATAACTAAGGGCAGGCACTTTTGAGGAAGACTCCACACAAAAAACCCTGGAGACTCTTTGTTTCTACAAAACAGGAACGGCAAGCATGTCGTGTCAAAGGTGACTACGAACCACGCAAGCATTTGGACCTTCAACTGATAGAACAGGCAGTGAAAGTTCAAATGCAACACTGCAGTATACGAGCTCGCACACTTGGTCAGCATCATTCAGCCTTCTGCTCTGCCATGGGTGGCCACACTGAGCAACTTTGCCGAAATGTTTTTCCAATCGGAAGTTAGGTCGAGTATCAAGTGCTTTTCAAACACATTTCAAACTCATTCTCCAACCTACATGGGATGACCTGTGACCTTTGTTCTTGAGTGAAGGTCACGCTGAGGACTGTATCACTGTGCGAAGAAAAAGTATTTGCTCCACTTTGGCACAACCTTGCTGCAAACAGGAAGGCCTGCCAGAAGTTGGAGTATGTCGAAGGACGATTCCCCCAAAGGGCATGACTAACCACTGCTATATTCACTGCAGCATTGCAGTGAGGTAAACATGGAAACCCTCGCAGATAAATACAGACAAAATTGAAAGGCGTCATCTCAAGATCCTTGGCTTTTTCTTTGATCCAGGTTGAAACAATCATGGGCAGACCAATGCTGGTGTTTGATGTGGAAGAAAGCATAATGGGAAGGGTGTATGTGATTCTTTTCTCACTTTCACTTCAGCTTTTGGGACATTAACTTCAATTTGATGCAAAAAATAGTGGCTCACATTGCCCACACAAATGAAGACAAGGCACTTGTGCTGTGTGTTTTTGGGCCACAAATGAAGCAAGAGAAGCAGTGCACACGGCAACTGCAAGTACGATGTCCCTGGTGTGTTGCTTTGGTCATCGAATTCAACTGTACAAGAGAATGAAACCATGAGAAAATACTGAGTTACAATCTGAGATATTACCATTTGCACCTGGTTGTTATTTGGGCAACTTTTGTGCTGAGTATTCTGACACACAAAATCCCATTATAGTTTGAATTGTAAGCTAAAACTAGCTTCTTAAAGCTTTTTGCGCTTACAAGTGGTTGTTGGGGAATGGTTGTCCTGGCAAAGAAATTTGAAAATCCAGAAAGTTCATCCAAGACCTTCATATGAACCAAACATGAAGGCTCGATCTATCTCTGAGATGAACCTGTTGCAAAGATAGTTTCTATGGAGGAAAATTTTGGACAGGGTGGTTGCAATGGGGGTTACTTTAGTTTTTTTGGATAAAATTGTGAGACCTCAGCATGGTGTACATTTACTGAAATATGAAATCCCATTAAATTAGTTTGAATTACAAACCAAAAACAGCTATTTCTGGGGGGGTTTGACCTTGTTTGCACTCGTGGTTGCCAGGGAAGAATTGCCCTGGCAACCAAGTTGGCAAATCCAGAAAGTTCTCTGAAAAACCTTTCAGTGAACCAAACTGAAGGCTCTATCTCAATTTGAAGCTGAGATATGGCCATTTTTGCCCACATGAGGGGGGCATGACTAGAAAAAGGTAACTTGCCTGAGATGTCACCACATACTGGCCTGGGGACATCAATTGGAGCTGAGATGCTGCATTTGCCCTGACATGCATGCAGCACTTCAGCCCCGATGTCCCTTCTATCCTGCCCAAGGGGTGAGGGGAGGGGAATGTGACATGATGTGACAGTGGATGTCTTGCCATATACATATACGAGGCTTGTCCAAATGAAGATGAACATGTGCATTTGTCCGCATTTTTTTGGGGGTGAGGACATTGTCCTTGAGGACACGGGTGCCCAGGTGTGTCACCCATTTATTGATGACCGCTGACCGTGATTCTTACATAACACTTGAGTGTGTCAAATCCTCTTTCCTGTCTGTCTGCGCTCATTCGGCGATTTGCACTGCGGTCAATGGACAACATGAAGCTTTGCTGTGCACAGCATTACCATATCATTGCTTGTGCTTCCAGAGGGAAACGTCAGGGAGAGACTTTCAGACTCCTCCAAGAGGTCTATGGAGAAGACAGCTTGTCTTTGTCAACATGCCGACATTGGTATCTCAGAGCTAAATCTGGAGACAAATCCGGTGAGGACAAGGAGCGTCCTGGTCGCAAACCAACTGCGAGGAATTTGGCAAATGTGTGAGCTGTGCAGGAGGTCATGCAGGTGGATCACAGAGCAACTGTCAGGCAAATTTCAGCACAAGTTGAGGATACCACAGGTGTGCCGATTTCCACAGGAAGTGTCCACAATATCCTGCGTCTGGATTTGCAGATGAAGAAGAAGGCACCAAAATTTGTGCCGCGCATCCTGACACAGGAACAAAAGGATTTGAGAGTGTCTGTCTGTCATGAGAATCTGAAGGAGACACAGGACCTGCTCTTCTTGTGGTCATTGGTAACTGGTGACGAGTCCTGGTTCTCTGTTCTAGAGCCTGAACTGAAACAAACTAGCTGTCAGTGGATGCACGCAAAGGAGAAATGCCCCAAAAAGGCCTTGCATTCTCGCCAAGCGCGCAAGACGATGATGGAAGTGTTCTTTGATGATCAAGGAGTGGTCCACCTGGAATTCTTCCCACCCTGGATGACTGTTACGTCCAAGGTGTACATTAGAGTGTTAGCTCGGCTCAGGGAGGTGATCAGAAGGAAGAGACCAGAACTGGAGAGGAAACAGATACCGGCTGATGCACGACAATGCCCCGGGCCACACTGTGACTCCAACCTTTGCTGCAATGGTTGAGATGTCAATGCACACTGTCTCCCACCCTCCGTATTCCCCTGATTTGGCCCCAGCAGACTTTTGGTTCTTCCCTTTCCTGAAGGGCCAAATCAGGGGGCGCATCTTCCCTTCTGTGCCTGCACTTCAGGATGCATTGATGGAGGAGATCAGCAAGATTCCGCGGTCTGCATGTCACGACTGCATCCACAACCGCCTGCCAAACAGATGGAGGAAGTGCATCACAGCTCATGGGGAATACTTTGAAGGAGATGAGATGGTCCTCCCGAGTGATTCCGACCTTCTGGAGAGCAGCAGCAGCGAGTCTTCTGACAGTGATTGATGCGCACAACCGCACAGATCCGCTGAGCATGTGTGAAGAAGGGCTGCGTACGCGCGATGCACAGCATCAACTCAAGGCACTTAGCCAAATTAGAACCTGTCATTGTGATTTCGGATATTTTTGTGGATATTGAAAATCATGTATTTTGGTTGAAATCACTGTCATATTGTCAATACACCTGTTGGGAATGTGCATACCAAAGATGGACTCCTTCTGTCTCTGCGTCACTCGCGCACAGCCACATGTTCATCTTCATTTGGACAAGCCTCGTATGTGCTGGCCCTGAGATATTGGAGCTGAGATGCTGCATTGCTGCATTTGACCTCAGCCCACGTGTACGTCAATTCTTTCTCACAGGGGGGACAGGGATGTAATGGGACAAAACAGCCGAGGACATTTTTGCCAAGTTGGCATTACTTCTACCCAGATAAAATTTTCGGCACGCCGCTAAACTTGCCCTTTCTTGAGGGACATCGCACAACAAGCCAATGTGGAAGAGGGAAACTGAACTGATGCGGACTCATTTCGAAATATTGAAAGGATATCGATATTTGACTGCTTTCTGTTCGTACAATTTTCACTCTGTTCAAAATCCTTGCCAGATATTTCTAATGAAGTCTTCTATGTTGGCAACACATTTGTCCCATCCATAGTTTGGAGCAACAACAGCTCCGCACGACTTTGTCTGTGCGCCTTAAATGTTACGCGTGTTGCAAAAACGCACTGCTGTTACCCGCGCCTTTCCGGTCTCTCGGAAAGCGAAAGTTTGTGTAATACTTTGACTATGAGCTCGTCTGACTGTTCAAGCGGGAACTGAAGTTTCAAAAGTGAGTATTTCGAGGTTTACTTTATCATTTAGACTTTAGTGATCTGCACAAGATCTGGACTCCAGACTAGATCTACTTGTGTCTCAGCAGATCTCGACACCACTGTCAACCCTCAGCAGTGCACAGACACGCAAATGTTTTCACCTGTTTCCAGCAGAAGTGCTCATGCCAGGCTGCTCCCCCACTGGGCAGGGGAGGTCACAGGAAAGGACCCGTGTTGTCCAGGAGGGAGTCCAGCAGTATTTGATTGATGTCTTGGGTGAGATTTTGAGCAGAGTGCGACAACTTACCTCAAAGGCCACAACTTGCAGATCCACGTAGAGTCTACTTAGCAAACGCAATGTTTTTTTGTGGGGAGGGCCTGTCAACATACGGCATTGCCTGGGTGCATGTGATTGGTTTTGTTTGTCCTTTTCCCTTTCCCTTCTGCGAGGATGGTTTCACTTCTGGTAGGACTGGTTGAAGGCGATTTCGCTTTGTTTACATTCTTGACTGTCATTCCTTTTGGGATAAGTCTGCAAAATAGTCAAGGAGTGGTAGTGAACCTCGGGATGACCACCCATCAAAATGAAATCCCATCTTCACCCAGATTCAGACTGTGGGAGTAAAAATGACTACCAGAGTGTGGTCAGTGGTGTTCATCACAAGTTTGTAATTCAAGAAGGGAAAATCTTATTGAGTTTTCAGTGAAAGTTCAAAGTTCAAACAGCCAAAAGTCGAAAATCCTGTGTGTTCTTCTCCGAGGTCACTTGAGCTGATCTCATCCAACGGAACAGCAAGAGCGCAAGCCAGGTTGCTGGAAGATGCCACGAAAAATGGGTTTTATGACTCCTTGAGAACTTCCTCATTGCTGTTCACATTCGGGTGAAAGGGTCAGAGTGGCTCCCTGAAGGTGTGATCCCACTGGATCTTGGAGACACAATGGCTGTGGTTTCTCATCTTTCCAAAATCGTGTCCTGACCCTGATTCACGCGCTCTGAGAAGGGAGGTTGCGAATGAAATCCAAAGCCAAAGGGAAACCATTCGTGAGATATTGCCTCCAGACCTATTGATTGCTTTGGCATGGACTTGAACTTCCACAGATGGCCATCCTCGCTCCTCCAGTTGTAGATGGCCACACGTCCCATCAGCAACCACCTGCAGTTCTCTCCTATGAGGCTGTGCCTGAGGGAGGGGCATTTCCGGTGCAGCCAACGCGCCTTTCTTATGAAATTTCGCTGTTTTTATCGCTTGTCAGAATGCTGTCAAAGTGGTTGGAATACCAGATATGACGTACTGGTGAAAGTGACAACACAGCTGTGTGTTCGTGCAGCTGGGTGGCTTTAGGTTGACAACATTCCTTGACCCGAATCTTGTCGGGAGATTTGGTTCTACGGGCTCAAGATACGGTGCTCGAAAAAAAACGTTGGACTGGATTTGCATTTGTCCGGAGTGGCAAAAATCCTCGTGAGTTTCGTTCTGACCTGAATTCAGCCTCGTAATCGGGTAATTCTTTGCAGTTCCCCAGCAAGAAAGGTGAGATTACCGCAAAGACACTTCCCAATGTCAAATTTTCAAGACATTTGGACAGGAAAGAGCTGTTCCTTCACGCAGAGTGTTCTTGCCTCGATCAATGCACGGCATACGTACTTTATTCGCCTTTCCTGAACCAGACCCAGCAAGAGTCGCTCGTAGCGGCCCGTGTTTGACAACCAAACTGTCACAATCTTTGACACAGGTGAAAGAATGAGTCCTGCACATCATTCTCGTCAAACATGTGGGCTTTGTTTTGGCAAAAGGACATTTTTGGCCAACGCCACAAATGATAAATCCCTGGCCTCCATTCGCACAATGGGCAAACAGCACAAAAAAGCAAGTTTACGCAGAGCCTCTCTGCACTGTAGCACTCATAGATCACGGCGTGTACCTGTGTAGAATTTGCAAATATTCTCCGTGTAAGCGGTAAGTGAGCTGAAACTTCTCGTTTTTTTGTGATGTCTGCTGCATATTTTTTTCCATACAGCGTTGTTCCGCGTCTGGTGACTTTCGCGCATGTTGACAGGCATAAAGAACGTGAAAATGGGCAGTTCCTCTCGGAGAGTCTCGGAAAGCTGGTACCTGAATGTTCCGTAGATCTGCCTGAACGTGAGAAATCCACCTCGGATGAAATGGACAAGTTGTGGATGTTCTGCGATTTGTGCGTGGTTCCTGGAATTGCAATTGGTTGAAGTTTCGCTGTGTTCGATTGTTGAATCCCTGTGGGTCGTTTTGCACGGTCTCATTGAGCGAAAAATTGATTTGCTTGGCAATGGAAACCGCAGAATTTCGTTTTGAAATGTGAGAATGTAGAACAGAACATTGTGAGCAGATCTGAGCGTCGGGACTGCAGGAAGCCGACGACGGGACAGTTTTAATTGAAGAGAACGATTGAGATTTCATTGTTGTTTCTCTGAACACATGATCGAGTGGGCAGAACGTACTTTGTGGTGTGATTTCAAAACACAAATGGTTTCATTTTGGAAAGTGCGCATATTCTTCATTGTCAGACGTGGAATTCTGGCCTGAGCAACGTGGATTTTGCTACAAGTTTGCGAACTAACGAGTTGAGTTGGTAAGAGGTGGAAATCAAATCCTCCCTTCATCACCCGGTGAGCCACACGCTCGTATTACCTCATGTCGTTCCTATTGTTTCGTTGCCAAAGTGGTGAGTGTGTAGTCTGAGCCCAAAACTGTATCTGGCAAGAGTACCCCAGCCACCCGACCGCTTGGCACGTTATCCGCAAGATAAAGACCTCGACAAACTGAGCTTTCTTGAAAAAAAAGCACTCGCTCAAAAGCTCGTGCTTTAAAATTCAAGAAAGCACAGTGTCTCGGTCTTTATCCTTTACATAAATTGCGCGGACCATTCTTTGCTGAGAAAAAAAGATAGGATCAATTGAACATGCAGATTTGTTGAGATCTGAATTCGTCACACCCTTGATCTGACTTGAAATTTCTCTTCTGCATGTCAGGGTGGGCGCAAGGTCACTTTGTCACCAGGTTTTTCTCCGCCAGTGGGCGAAATGTCAGTTGCCTCGTTTTTGAACTGAAGGCTGTCCGAGAACATTTGCACAAGAAAAAAGACTCTTTGACAGAGTTGTCCTGGAAACAACTCTGTGCTGAAGAGGCGATGTTGTCGAGTTCAAATGCCAGCTGTGTGCACCTATGAGTGAGTTCCCTTCACGCGATTTGTACGGCGTCCGAGTCTGTGCAGGTCTGATCAACAACGTTCATCTTCTGAGAATTTTATTGTTTGCGGCACAAGCAGCTCATGTTATGATGCCTCCATCCATTGACATGCACAGAATGTGCGGCAGGGGCCGGCTTTTTGGTGAAGCCCGAACTCGAACAGCATCAACCTGAATCCTCCGACGTTCGTCTGCACAGAGCTGCACAGTCAGTGAGGCGGCGCGTTTACGTGTGGAAGCCTGAGCCTGCAGAGCCTCGGCTGAGCCTGGCTGCTGCACCGAATCCCTGGTCTCGGTGCGTACGATGGATTATCACCCCTCTCGGCCTCTGCATCAAGGTTAAGTGAATATTTGAAAGCATCCAATGCAGGTGAGACGTCAGTTTCTGTTTCTGGGTTGTGCATTTCCGGTTGTTGGGGTTGGTGGAACGAGGAGAAACTCAACGAAAAAGAACTTTTGTTTGGCCTCCTGAATCAGAACAGAACTTGATGCTGAACTCGGGGGTATTACGTAGGGTGCCTTTTGACTTGACACATTTGAGATTCACGTCACTCTGTTGTTTTCAATTGAGTGCCTGGTCGACAAAATCAGGTCATTCAGTGTAAGAATCGCATGGATCCACCCAGGGGCTGGATTCGTTCGCGCGTCTTCGGTTACTTTCAGTCTGTTGTGGAGTCATTGAACTGAATCCGGTTTGATTGGAAAAAGAACAAGCTGACTTTTGTCGCCTGTTGTTTTCGTGTTGTGTGAAGAATTGCGAGGTTCGGTCTGGTCCCGGATCTTTAAAATTTGTGTTGTTGTGGTGGTGTCCAGAGATTGAGAATTTTTGCCATACTTTGAATCACCTTCGTTGTAGTCATGAGCTCACGACGCAAAACGGACTGTTGTGTGATATTCATAATTTTACAAAGACGAGCTGAAATTGTTTCAAGCTGATGCAGCGAGTATTGCGCTGTTGTGAGTATTTCTCTTGGTGAGTACTCATGTGAATGGAATTTGCTTGATTCTCCAGTGGAGGAGCCGTGTGCTCAACACAAAGGTGACGTTGGAAAAGCTGGAGCTGACTGTGTGAAGGTGGATTGGAGTTTGATGAGTGGGTGATGATTCAGAAGGATTGCAACCTTCCTGGGGTATGTGTGTCGCTTTCGTGGATGGTATTCGGGGAATGTCACAAAAAGGTGACAGCAAGTAGGTGGGAACCAACAACAGGTCATTGGTGAACGAGCTGAGGCAGAAGGAACATCTGCCAAGAGGAATCCAGCGTTGTGGAGAGGCTCTGGTGTTGCAGAACTTCCGACTCAGTTCACTCTGGGGACTGGTGGACAGTGGCCTCAAGATCAGTGTTCACACGTGAGTACTTGCACCTATTCAAGACGCATGTGGTCATTTATGCTTGAGCCAGTGCCTTTAGATGACTTCTCAAGGTCTTCAGGGTTTGGGAGTCCACATTGGCACTTGTAATATCCATTCAGCTTGTGGGTCTGTCGCAAACAAAGCAAGCACGAGTTCCATTGAAGAGAACTTGCACAGTGGTGATTTAGGATGTGCAGAGAACTGTTTCAGATGTGTTGCAATGTTGCGTGAACTTCTTGCGTTGTTACCTGGGGGCGAGTGTTGTTACTCATGGTACACCGCATGTATTTTTAGCTGCTTCTCCCCCCGTTTGAGCTGAGATGAAAACACTGGCTACGCGAATAGTTGTGTTGTGTATATTCACGTCTGTGGAGAAACGCTGGCAAGAGGGGTTTGAGCGTCGTGGTTTGGAAGAGGCGAGTGAATTGTTGAGGCTGAAGCGAAAACTGGTGGGCACAAGGGTCACGCACTGGTCCTCCCAGGTGCACATATCAAGTGCAGATGGAATTTTCTACCGAATGTGCCACGAAATTCTGCAGACTTCTGACGGCCCCCACTTCTGCGTGAGGTGATGTTGGTCAGTTTATCCAAAGGAGCTTTTAGTTTGCGTTTCTTGTGGCGTCTGCTCACTTTAACTGCAGAACCACTTGGCCAAGCTTACAGCACTGGCAAGATTTTCCTGGCAGACAGCTAAAGCATTTTGGAAACGCCTGCAATCTACACTGTTGACATTTCTATGTCATGAAGACTGCTTCGTAACGTTGGTTGGACTCGAATGTGTGAGAAGCACATCGAAGAGGCTGTGCAGGGAGGGCACACTTTCAGGATGCCCAGAAGTTCAGCCTACGCAGGCTTTCTCTCCGAACTGCGAGCAGTTCTCAACATCACAGCAACCTTCACGGGGTTTCTTCAGACACCATCCCGGTGAAATTTGAGTTTTCTGCAGTGGGTTGTTTCCAACAACCATTGGAGCAACCTTTTGGTATATTTGTTTACATTGCGTCACCACCGGGTGAAAACACACACTGATTAGATAAGTCTCCCTCTTCCATTGAAGCCTTCAGATGGATCCCGCTGATTTTTGGTGGATTGAAGTGGGGTGTTTCAGCGACCCAGGGAGCCAGTGGTGAACAACCTGCCAACTTCTGAGTGATCTTGAAGGTTCAAACAGGACGAGAGGTCTCAGCGATTTTCGATTCTTCGTGAGAAAGAGGGAATTGTTGTTCTTTCCCCAAACACTGACACAACGAATTGTGCTGTCTTGTTTTGCAGATTTCTATTGGCAGTGTACTTGGTCATATCAAGTCCATTTCTAGTTTTCGAAGACTTGGCTGCTGCCTAAATTGTCAAAAACAACATTGGGTCTTCCGTGAGGTTCATTTTGAATTGCAGATGTCAGTCTTCTGACGAAAGGTTGCAGCTGCCACGTCTGAATCGTCATGAGGCACCTTGGGCACCTTTGGCGAACGTTGAACTGTTGAGAAGCTTTCTACGACTAAAGATTTGAACATCCACACACACTTGTTTTGAAGTGGGCTTTCCGCAAAGCACAAGAGATGGACCAGATTCTCCTGCCCAAAGGGGTTGCTGACCGGAACCACATAAACTGCGATTTAAGTGTCATGGGCCCCACCCGAGAAATCTTGAGTTGCGCGGTATTGATCAGGAAACTGCGAATGTTGGAACGCAGCTCAGGATTTCTTCTCGGGGGAGAAAGTCAGCTGAATCACAGGCCGTTGAAGAAAAAATATGTTGCACCCCTGATATTTTTCAACAATTGACTTTTTTGCAGTTCCTGAGTGCAAAATCATACATCTGGCAAGACGTTACTTTGGTGATGTGTTTGTGAGCGGGCACTGGGTGAATCATGCTGTGAGTTGATCTAAGTTCAACCTTGGCTCCTGAATATGAACACAACTTCAGCAACATGCAACGTGCCATTGAGTATTTCAAGTGCTTCAAGGATCATATTTTGCCACCCGCAGGGCCTGCAGTGTGCGTGCATTTGTGCCGGTGCGTGCGTTCTGCACGTTGAAAATGAAGCTGAAACCAATTGTTGCACAAGAACAATTTCAAGAGCTAGCTCAGGGGTTCTGTTGGTCCTTCTTTGCGCTTGGAAAGTCGCAAACTCAAGCTGTACGCCACACAAACAAATCCTTTGTCCTTCGTGTGGAGTTTTGACGCAGTTGGCCGTCGAGGTGTGCTGAAGAATAGGATAATCGTGTGTCCAGCATGTCAAGAAGCGCGTTTTGCCCAGGTCATCAGTCCGTTTGCGAAAGCGATGACAAACGTGTTTGTGTCTGTGGGCTGGAATGATGTACAACACACGGTCACCGTGAGAATGTATCGCCGGAGGCCACAATTGCCATTACAACAATGCACTTGTTTGTCTGTGGACCAACGAATTATGATCGAATGTCGTGACAGCCTGGTCGTCGAGGCCTCGAGGACTGGATAATCGGCTTGGAACGGACAACAGAGCTTCCTGGACCTCAAGTCGGATTTCGGTCTCTCTTTTCAAATCCACTCGCCTGTGGTGTGTGCTTGGCTCAGAGATTTTCAAACAGAACGTTTGTCATCCAGGCAACAGCCTTTGCTGTTGTTGTCGAGACAGACATGCTGAATGCGGACGAGTTCTTTCCGGGAGCCGCAGGTGGCGGGCAAATCTCTGCACGTGAGGAATCCTCCGACAGCTCCATTTACCAGGCGAAGATGGTGAAGCAACGAGCAGTTGCAGACCGCGTTCCAGTCAGTGATGCATTACAAAAATCCCCATGTACCTGCAGATGAAACTGTGTTCTGCAAACTGACCTCAAGGAACACATTTCCTCAGAGAATCATGCTCCGGGACTGCGTTCGACAAAATGAACAAGTGATGCGATCCTCGTACGATTGGTTTGATGCCTCTGGGTCACCCGGATACTCTTTGAAGGTCAGTTGGATCCCGGACTTCTCTGCACTCCCCTGGTACCTTGATTCACTTCGTTAGAACCCCTGCAATCTGGATCATGATCAAGAATTGGAGTTGGCTTCTCATCCAGACGCTGATTACACGTCAGTCGGAGGAGAACCGGGTTTCTCAACCGTCTGGAACTGCTGCCAAACACCCAGAGCTTCTCAGAACCTGCTGAATGGGCAACTACCTCATCCGTGTACTTGCTGTTAAAGCGAGGAAATGTGTACATTTTCTTGCCAAATTTCCCTTGATCTGGGAAATTGGAGGCTGCGCCAAATCGACCTTTTTCAAACAGGATCAGGTGCCTCTTTGTGTGTTCCTCGCAAGTTGGAAGACCTTTGTTCCTCAGTCCGGGTGTTTTGCTTCCATGGTTCCATTGTTGGTTCCCTTGGAGCCTTGACCCAATGCATCATCCATTTTTTCTTCACATTTCCGCACTGAGAAACCCCACTGGGTGTCAGCAACAGTAGCGGCGTATCTTGTATGCGCAGATGGGCAGACGCCTAAAATAACTACGCAGCTTCATTGCGTTGCGCGAATCTTCTGTGGGTTGTAAATAGTCACTGACGTGGGTCAAAGTCTTCAGAAAGAAAGGAGAAAAAATTCAAGAAATGGGTCTCTTCAGTAGATCGACGTCATGGTTTTGACCTGCAGGTTCGAATCCAGGTCTGGACCAGTCAGTGAAGCTTCGTTTTTACACGCGCTGACATGTGAAGGCGTCGTACATTTTTGGGGTCAGGTCGGTGCGTTTCGGCTTCCAAGATTTGTCGTCCAAGTTCTCAAGTACAGTGGACAGGTCTTGTTGCCCTCAGTGTGGAGTGTATTTGTGACCGTGATTGGTGAAACATTGCGCTTGTGACTTTGAACAAGGAATGAGATGGTTGTTTCTTAGCTTTGAGTTGAGATGTCTTTTGATACCTTTTCCATGAGAAGTACTGGGACACATTACTCGTACAAGGCACAATCTCCTTCAGACCTGTGTTTCGCTGGAAAGCCTCTCCCGACCTGTAGATTGCAACACAGACCGCTCGAAGAACTTCGCTCGGTGGCCAGGTTGAATCGCTGTGACGGAAGTTACCCCACCTCACGTGAGTCTCAGAATCAGATCTTCACGCTGGTTTTGAAGGAGAATCGAGTTTTGAACCACGCGGAACTGACCAAAGTACTCGTACTGTGTACCACAGCATTCTCTTTCGTGACATGAACAGATCAACATGCGTTGAAGTTTGAGCAAGCCCGCCATCGCAAAATGAATCGGAGAGCTGAAAACGTGCCAAGACAAAGAGAGCGGAGATTGCGTCTCGCTGTGTGAAGTCAGTTTGTTCCTGCCAGTTGCATAGAGAGTAAGCATACTGAGGAAACAGTGTCGTGAATACCTGGCTGTGTGATGTGGATGTGGATCTGGTTTTGTGTGATTACTATCAAGGGCGAATACTCTTACGTAGCATTGAATAAGGTGTCGACGACCTCGTGGTTCTTTGGGAGGTGGGTGAACTTTCAAGTTAACATACGAGGAACAGCTTGAGTTGACCATTTTCCGTTGTCCTTTTGGACGTGGTCTCGACAAATTCGTGCGACAGTGGGTTCACAGATCAGGAGAACACGGTCACCGCAGACGCTCGTACGAGGCTGGGTGCACTTGTGCAATTGCACAGTTCTGAGGAGATTGTTCTCGAACACTGTCACAGCAGAGAAGACTCGGGAGAAGACTGACGGATATACGAGACATGACATCAGTTTTGTTCGAGTCAGACGTTGTCTACGAAAAGAGCGCTTTGGTTGGTTGAAATGAGATCGATGTTCATAGCCAGCGCAAACAGTTTGTTTCAGATCCACCTGTACTCTGCTGTGGTTCTGGTGGCTTCTGTGAAAGTTGGAGGTACTCGTATCTCGGATGGTGACAGACAGAGTGTCCTACAGACCTCACAGCGTGCACTTCCTGTTGGACAGCGACCTGGGTGACTCGGTTGGTCTTGTTTAATGAAGATGATCGGAGCTGATTTTGACTGCAGATTGTTCTTTCTTTCCCTTGGGGACGCACCAGTATCTGCCGGGGTATTTCTAATGTTCAAATCGTTGTGCTGTGGGTGCAGCAAGACCCAGTCAGCAGTGCGTTGGAGTTGGCACGAACTCGTACCTGCTGCGTCACTGTTGTGGAGCTGCAACACTTTCCTCACACTTTGCGCTGGAGAATTTCCAATTGTGCAGAAACCAACTGAAGGTCATCGTATACGGTTTGCAAGCAAATTAGGATCCTGCTGGTTTGACCGTTGTAAGATGACTCAAGAAAGCGCAATTAAATTTGCACCAACAAAGAAGGCAACCTGGTTGGAAGTAGCTCTGTGCTCGGGAATTCTTTGCGTGTGGTGATGCTTTGTGTCGTTTTTCGCATTGGCACTGTGGTCGTCGAAATAGCCGTCCACGGTAACTTGGCTGGCGTCTTTTCGGAGCAACTTGCAATGACCAAGTGATGTCTTTGTGCGTCGTCTGAGCTGTACCCAGCTTTGATATCATACAACTCGTGCGATATCTTCAAACATGAAATCTAAGAGCACAACCATTCATTGTCTGGCCAGTAATTTGTCTCTTGAAGAGAAATTTCATGTTTTCAGATATTTCACTTGTTGTATAAGTCAACTATTTCACTCATCAGTGTTCAATATGTGAAGAAAGAACTCGTGCTGTGCACTCGTTCATTCTGTCACAAATATTGCACGAATCAGCGTTCAATATGTGTTCAGAATGAACGAGTGCACAGCATGAGTTC
>JAAUXT010104681.1_pt1 | contig 71828 bp, 56 predicted proteins | sample 7278171 | NCBI WGS metagenome assembly JAAUXT01 (sample SAMN14350112, study PRJNA611818) | marine sediment metagenome | isolation source: surface marine sediment (1.8m) | place: French Polynesia: Moorea | collected 2018-08
CCATCAGGTCCGATTACCGGACTTCCTTGTTCTTTTATTCTTTCTTTCTCTCTTTCCTTCTCTCTTTCTTTCTCTCTTTCTTTCTCTCTCTCTCTCTCTCTCTCTCTCTCTCTCTCTCTCTCTCTCTCTTGCAGCAGGTGCATTCATCGCGCACCTCTGTAGAATTTGAGAAAGCCAGTTTGAGTCCAGTTGACACGTTGGTCTGTCCAGATCTTTCAGGGCTGCATGAAATGCACAACATCCCCTGGTGCCAGTGCCTCCTCTTCACATTCAGTGTGGCTCGCATCGCGCGTGTTCTGGGAATGTTTCTCAGGTTGTGCCATGACCTGCTGTGCATGAGAGTCTATCTTGAAGTGACAAAAAATCAAAGGATCGCTGCTTTTTGAGCCCCCCTCCCCACGTCTTTTCCCCGCCGGGGTAGGGGAAGTCTGCATGGGATTCGAATGTGTTCTCAGGTGCAGAACATTGAGTTCCAAACACACAATAACTTTATGGAGTCACATCTGATGCGAAATCGGCCGTGTTTTCCCGGGGGCAGCAGAAGGCACGCTGCGCTGAACAGCTGAACAGGGGCGGCGGCCCCTGCTGATCGCTGAGGAGGCTGCTGTGCGAAACACCCCGAACATCCAGCATCTGAGCCGAACAACACTCACTACGTCATAGTTATCCTGCCGACTATTTGCGAAATTCCTCCAGTATGTTGCAGAGACAAGCCTCCATTTAAATATTAAGATAAAGTACCGCAGGTCGTAACTGTGTCTTCCACGCTTGTCAGTCGCAACGACCTAATTTCACGCCGTGAGTCCGGACTGTTACTCAAGACAGAGATCGATCCAGGGTGGCGCCCAGAGGTGGATCTCCGCTTTGTTTATGCGGTTTGGGCGTCGAACCATTTTGAACAGGAAATGACGGTGGTGGTGGTGGTACTGCAGGAGCGGGTGTGCGTGGAGAAAGATAACATCTGAAGCGTTTCTTGTGATGCTGCTTCCGTCGAGAGTTGCACGTAGAACTCACGACCTGGATAAACTCGCAGAAACCACGTACCCGAACACGTCAACGATCTCAGATTTGTCTGTGAATATTTTCAGAGTTACTGACGAAAATTTTCCAAACTAGGAATTTTGTTTTCAGTTTGACCAAGCACATTTGCAGACAGCAAGAAGTTGAACAAAATGAGAATCCTGACCTCCCGAGCCTCAGAGCACCAGGCTCAAGACAAAACCTGCCTCTGGTACCTGTGACCGAGTGTGAATCCTGTTGGGTCTTGGATTGGCAAACACATTCAGCACGTCCAGGCCATGGACTGACCTCTCGCTGAAGATGCAAAACGCTCTGCTGACGTTCAAACGAAGAACAAACATGTTTTCTGAACATAACGAATTGCAAGAGCGAAGCGCTGGCGTATGTACAGCTAATGAGGTTCTTGAACTCATTTTTCTGATCAGCAAACAGGATTTTCTGTCAGGTTCATTTTGACTTTTTATGCAGATAACTCTTATTGTTCTCAGAAATGCGGACAGAAATAGTGCAACAATTGATAGATTTATCAGGTGTATCGTCACAACCGTAAGTTTGCTGAAATAAAGTGAAAAAGCATCACTCTCATTCGCCATAAATCCCAGTTACCCCAGTTTCGCTTTTTATCTCGGGGCGCCGTTCGCTTTGAAGCTCGCCTCGCTCCGCTGTGATCGGTTCCTGCAGGGCCAGCTTCCTTCTCTAATGCTGAAGGACTTTTTCAATCAAGCTCTGAAGTTTGCGTACTCCCCCGCTGCGTTTCCAAGAGTTGTGTACAGCTGTTAGATTTCGGTTCTGATTTGAGTACAGTTCGCGTCCACAGATCGCCCAATAAGGTTCCTGGACCAGGGCTCTAACTTCCGGTTGCACCAGGGTCACCACCGAAGCGCTAACCAGACAGAAGACGAGGTCAAGCTTGTAATCCTACACGTGCTGAGCTTGTTCAGCAGTGCATACAAGAACCTGTTCTTGAATAACTTTTGAAATCTTGCACTTGACAATTCACGCAAAATTCTTTGTGCCACGCAGATATGGAGTCGTCTCGGTCTCCGTCACCGTCACGTGACGCACAAACCCCGGGCAAGGACACCCCGAGTCGACGCGTATCCGACTCTCCGAGTCGCCGCGTGTCGGACTCGCCCAGTCGCCGGGTGTCGGACGAGAGCTCGTCGGGCCACACGTCCACGCCCGGGACGCCGTCGCGGAAGACGTCGGACGCGGCGGCGCCGGCGGCGCCCGCGACGTCGGGGAAAGAGAGCGCCGTGCTGGACCCGGGGCGCAGCACCATGTGGCTCGGAACCGAGGACGGCTGGTGTGGACCTTGTACCCTTGAAAATGATGGAATTGTAGAGGGCCAGAGCACAAGGCCACAACAGTAAAACACACTCACATTGAGACAGCAAAGGGAGATTCGCAAAATGTAAAAGTTGCGCGACCCAGCAACTGAGAGATGTTTGTTTCAGCATTCACATTTTTCCAACGACGGACAACATCAAGACGACGAAGGTGAAGCTGAAGGCGCAGCAGAGCGCAGGGGTCCTTTGCATCGCGTGAGTAGAGACGGAGTCTCCGAACAAAACATGTGTTTTTTTGTTGAAAATTTCACGGAAACAGCAGACACGCAAACCAAGTGGCAAGTGGAGATGGTGTGCTTGGATAAGAGCAAAGCACTTTCTGACACTTGTTTCTGCAGCCACATGGACCAGAAGATGTTTGTATCGCTCGCGAACGGAGAAGTTGTCGTGTACCGCCGCGACTACGAGAAAGGTACAAATCCACTTTGCGCGCTGAAACCGAACCCGAGGCCCGCAAACGTGCACGCGCAGAGAGGAGCTCTCAGCTTCAACGCGCCTGCATCTTGCCGCAGTCTGCTCACTCGACAGACAAAGTGTTTCTGAATCCTGGAAGCCCACTGCCCCCCCCCAAAAAAAAGATCTGTTTCTGCACTTTCATGGTAACATGTGCAATTTTCCAGTGAAATTTTGTGTTTTGATCGTCCACCTCAGAACGTCGAAAAGCTTGTGACGACGAGAATAAAGATCCGCCCGCTCTCTGGTGAAATCATGACACTTTTCACCTTGTCCGCGTTTGTGTTGCAGGCGGGATGTGGGACCTGGAGCACATGGAGATCCTGTGTATGGGGTCCGCGTCGACGCCCGTGACGCGCATGCTGCCCGTGGCGGGGAAGCTGTGGTGCGCGTGTCAGAACGAGGTCATGGTGCTGCACCCGGGCACGCTCGACGTCGAGGTACAGCACACACATACACACACACACACACACACACACACACACACACACACACACACACACATGCCCATCCCTACACTGCGGCGCACAGCGAAACCAACAGCAGAACAGAGGGGGAGGGGGTTCCTGACCTTCACTTTGCAGGAAAAGTTTGCAAAAGCACAAGTTTCGACTTCTTGAGGCAAAACGGACCTTCACCAGGACAGGTTGACATTGAAGTACGTACGAATACCAGTTTCTCATGCCTGGTTTGAGATGATGAAGGCCCTTCTCCAATTCAGATCATCTTCATCGGGAACCTGGAGAACACGAAGCCGATCCGCTGCATGACGGGGTCGGGGCTCGGCGTCTGGATCTCGAGCGAGGGCAGCTCTCGTCTCGCGCTCTTCCACGCCACCACATACGAGCACCTGCTCGACGTCAGCATCGCGCAGGCCGTCGCGCAGAAACTCCAGAGTGAGTCAGCCTCAAACACATCGAGAATCCTCGAAAGTCGAGTGAGATCATCCAGCATAGCCTCAGGGACCATGGACAGATCCAAAAGGACATTGACCCCCCGAAAATACCCCCCCCCTCCGACCAACTTTGCATCAGAGGCTCAATTTGTGTTTTCCTTGTTAAAGTCGCCTCACCCACCCAGAGAACTCTTGATCAGCTCCTGGATCCGCCCCTGGGGACCTGCCGTGAAGATCCGCCTCAAATCAACGGAAGATTCGCGCCAAACGCCACACGGTTTCTCAAACACGTGCTGTTTTCAGACGCGGACGACATCATCAAGCAGCACAAGACGGCGTGTCTGCGCATCACGTGTCTGCTCGCCTGTAAGGACCTGCTGTGGGTCGGGACGAGCGCCGGCGTCGTGCTCACGCTCCCCAGCGAGAAGGTCGGGCCCGCCACCACCAAGAGCGACGTGCAGGCGCCAGCCATAACAGGTCAAGATTTACTTCATAACACTGCCGACACACTGGTACAGTGAACCCGTGACCCGTTTCCACCACAGAAATCTTCAGTTCGCAGGGCGCTTTGGTCACACAGAAGGTCTGGACTGTAATAGGGTTTCTCTGTTCCACTTCTCTTGGTTTGAAAACATTTACTCAGGCTCCTTGCTGTCCAGTGTCAAGACTGGAACTGGCGCGGGAAAACAAATTCTGCACCTCCGCGCGATGGCGCCATCTCCTAGAGGACTCAATCACAACGTGGACTCAATCACAACGTGGTCCGCTTGAACGCGAACAGCGCTGACGACGGCGCTTCAATTTTCTTTCGCAAACGTCCTCGATCAATTGACCCGTCCACACGTGTGGATCACTGCGCAGCCCGAGTCACGTGGTTGATCACTTGCGCAGGTCTCGGTTACGGTCACACGGGGCACGTCCGCTTCCTCTCCGTCTGCGAGGTCCCTACGCCGCTGAGCCACGGAGGGCGTCGCAGCAGCGGCGGCGGCGGCGCCACCGGGCAGAGAGAGCGTGCCAACGCCGCCGCGCAGGCCGTCATGTCGAAACGCGCTTCCGGCGTCGCCACGACGCTCACCATGGCAACCAAGATGCTCGTCATCAGCGGCGGCGACGGATACGAAAACTTCCACTCGACGGTGGCGAGTGAGAACCTCGGACGCGACGACAGCACCAACCACCTACTACTGTGGCAGGTGTGAAGGGAAACGGAATTCCAATTTCGGGAAGTCTCGCCAGACTGACAAACTCAGTGGACTCGAAAGTCACACACACTGTTCTTCCGTTGGCAGGGAGCGCAGGTTCTAATCAGTGGATTTCTACACTGTAGCCCCGAAACCGGTGACACAGTTCGTTCTTGTCACGAAATAAATATTCCGTATGTTACCAATTCACTTGTCATTTTTACAAAAGCGTCTCAGTGGCCCGTCTTTTGTCGTCAATGAACGTCGGTTCGACTCAAAGTGCTGCGTGCACGACTGAGCTCTTGCGCGCACCCAATTCATCCCGCAAAGCAACACACGAAAAAGCTGAAGATTCACTTTTTTTCGCTTTATTGAACCGTTCGTCCAACAACGCGTGGTAGAGTCTGTCGTCGTCGCGTAACAATTTAGAGGCCGAGCGGGGGCGCAGCGCCCGGGTCAGTCGGCTTGCCGCCCTTCTGCTCGCTGATGGGCGTCTGCGGGATGACCTCGTCCTTGGGCTCCACGATGCTCACGTGATCCGGCAGGGGGCGCTTCGGCCCGATCTTGCCCGTCGGGTCCCACGGCAGCATGATCTTCACCTTGATCCCCAACACTCCTGCAAATGGAAACGAGGAGGCACGTGTCAAAACGACAATTGGACACAAACACTGCTATTCTGGTTTCGAAATACGCAGTGGGAGACTTTAGTTACAGACTGAAGCATCGCAATTGACAACTTGACTTACAAGTAGAGAATCAGCCGCTCACAGCGTACATCGGCAGGACAGCACTGATGTCCGAGTCGGACAATATCCAAGTTTAAAATTTCTGTGGGCAGGGAGGGGGAGGGGAACTCGGACAATGTCTGAGTTGTAATTTTCTGTGGGCGGGGTAACTCAGACAATGTCCGAGTTACCCAGGATGGACACACGGACCCAGATAGATACAGGGGCAAACCAACATCAGCGCAAGCAGCCGATAAAAATGTGCCGGGACGGGAGGGAGGTGAACTAGTCCCAACCGTGGTGTGACCCTTGGAAAGACGAGGGGGCGGGAATGAGGCACCTCGACCTCAAAGTGTTATGTTTCGGCAGTTGGGGGCCGGATCCTTCCTGGAGGCCTGTATCTGCTCGAGGTTTCAAAACTTGGGACTTGCCTTGTCTGAGGAGCACGTGCCTGACGGCCGTGTCCACGTAGTCGTTGATGGGCTCTCCGGAGTGGATCATGAGCCCGTCCACGAACTTCATCGACTTGGCGCGCTGGCCGCGCAGCTTCCCCGACACCACCACCTCGCAGCCCTTGGCGCCGCTCTCCATGATGAAGCGCAGCACGCCGTAGCACGCCCTGCAGAGAAACACGCACACGTCAGGTCAGCATGCCGTTGTGCACATTGCAGACAATGGCTCGGTCAGTTTCAGCTTTAGCTCCACATGTGATGACAAAGCGTGGAAAACGGGGAGACGCAATCATTCGCTGATGTGAACCAGGGAACCGCAATTCCCAAACGATTGTCTCACAAGACTTGGCGCTTGGCGTTGCGAAATTTCAACCGCAGTTTGAACTGTACATTGCGAAATATGACGTCCCAGTTTGGCACGTGAAACCTTTGTTTCTGCACTTGTAAGAATCCTGACTGCACGTTGAGGCCAGATTCTATGGTGCGCGCAGATTTTATTTTGCATCATGATGAAACATAGCGGTCACTGAAAATCCTCATGTCACTTTATGATGCAAACTCAAACTCGAACACCGCGCACGAGTCCAAAACATGGCCAGAGCAGTGCGTCCCCCCACTACCCACACTTCAAACTTCGTTCAACGAGATTTACGTGACCTCAGACGCTCTGCAACGTTTCAATTTGAGCCAAATTCAAGCGATTTGGAAGATGAATCCCCCAACACAATTGCCAGTTTGTCCAAAACATTGAAGACACGCCAGTTCCCTTTTCAGCAGTGCCCGAGAGACGAAAGTTTCAGTGACTGAGCCCTACCTTCTGACGGCGAGTCCTCCGATGAGTTTGTAGCGGAGCGACTCGGCCTGCGCGATGGCGCAGAGTCCGCGAGTCGCCACCTTCTCCGCGTACAGCTGAAAAGCGTCAAAACTACTCTTACAACACTGCAAACATCTCGGGTCAGGCGAATGGGCCAAGACATGCAGGAGAGATGTGATCAGAACCGAGTTGAAGTCATGGGAGCGTGAGGGCCTCCCAGCGGTGGGCTCCACAGACAGTGGAGGCGGCGCAGCAGCGCACGACGCCATCAGGAGAACCCTGGCGGCGCCGCCGCCTCGCTGCGCGCCTCCTCACACCGAGAGGCGCTGCCCAGTGGCGCCGACCGCGCTCAGAGAATGGATTCAACTTTGTCATCATTCCACACAAACGTTCCGTTGCACAACACTTTTCCTTCCCACTCTGGGTCCAAATGTCCTGGCAGAATCAGAATTTTTCTTGTGCGAATGAGTGAATGAATGAAATGCTGTCTCACCTCGACGGTTCCCTCCTGGAAGTTGAACCTCTTCTGCACGACCGACGTCAGTTCCCTGATGCGTCGGCCCTTCTCCCCCAATACGTTCTGCGTCCGCGTCGCCAGGATGATGATCTCCGTGCGCGTCGGCGTGACCCGCACCTCCACCCCGCTGTAGCCATCCTCAGCCAACTCCCGGGTGAAGAACTCGTTCAGTTCTGCCTTGAAGACTCCATCTTGGACGAACTGAAACACCAAACAGCAGGAAATGGAGATCGCACTGAGCTCCAAAACGCACTCTAGGATTTCCTACTCTGCGTTGAAGCTGAGGAGATATGAATCAAATTCTTCCTGGGAGAATGTGAAACCAGGTGCACACAATTTGAATTTTCTTGTCGTTCTTCTCTGGACAACCCATGTCCAACTAGTAAACACCGGCAAAATCCAGCCCAATCCTCCGCCAAGAAACACAAACAGGTCCCCACAAATCACTTCAAAAGCATCTTTGGATCCTTGGTTGACAAACTCACTCCATATTTTCATTCTAGTAAGCCAAATCGGGATGATTTTGCACCGAAATTACCTTTCTCTTTTTCGACACGGGATTCGCCATGTTGATGGACTGAACAAAAGGAAGAGGGCGCTGATGCGATGTTGCACGTCAGATGTCGACAGCGGAAGTGATTAGCAGACGACGCTCGCGCTTTTGTTGACCATTTTCGGTGAAAATAATTGAAACGTTTTTGGACCATTTGGGCACTTTTTTCTTGACATTAATTCAGCAGTTAAATTTCAATACACTTTTGCAAAGTTTGTTCGCTCAGACAGTTGCGAAAATAAACTCCAGAATGTTGTGTCATGTGACATTCTTCAGACTGAAGCATCGAGTGCACTCAGTCATGGGATCGTTGAAGTTTTGCGGATTTCTTTTCTTGCTTCTGTCTTTGATTGTTTGTGTCAGCTCACAGACAGTTGAGGATCAGTTTAAGCAGTTCATCAAGAATCATAGCAGACCATACCCTGTTGGATCAGATGAATATTATCTTCGGTTGAAAGTTTTCAAGGCAAGTTGAGCGATATTTCCGAACATGTCAAGTTTCCCACCTTCCCTATTCCCGTTGTCTTGTCGCTTGACGATTCTGGTCAGCTTCGTCTGGTCTCTTCAGTTTCGTCAACTTAGATTGTTTCTAATCTGGATGCTCTCGACCGAATCTGAATCGCTCCATTTTTTGGGCAATTTTCAATACGTCATTGAACCTTTGTCTTCTCCGACAGGATCATGTTGAAAGACTGAAGGTGTTGAATGCGAACAGAACCAGCGATGACGATGCAGTGTATGGAATCACCAAGTTTTCCGATCTGACTGACGATGAGTTCAGAGGTAGTTGTTGGTCCTGTCCAGTTCATGATGTGCAATGGCAGTGTTTGCACACCACCACATCGACACAGTTTTCGTGTTGTCTTCCAGAGAAGTACCTGTCACCCTTGAAGATCAACACGACCAGAATCTCAACCTTGAACAAGAAGCCGCTGCTCTTTTTGAGCTCCGATCGCAAACCGAACAAACTGAAGATTCCCGCAAAGATGGATTGGTAAGTGGAGTTCATACTGATCCGTTCGAGTTTGGTTGATGCGGTGAAAGTGAAGCGACACAGTGAATGCACACCTTTTTGCAGGAGGAACAAGAACGTGGTCACGCCCGTGCAGAATCAAAAGAGTTGTGGAAGCTGTTGGTGAGCAAGGAAAATTGAAACAGTTCAAGAACAGTGCCAGCATTTGCAGCATTTGACCAGTTGTAAAGTCGGTGTGTTGTCTTCACTGTGTATACGTGGGAATTTCAGGGCCTTCGCTGTCACCGAAACGATCGAAAGTTCCTACGCCTTGACAAAGAACGGGAGTTTGGAGGATTTGAGCGAGCAGGAAATGATGGACTGCTCGGAAGGGTACGAGGATTCGCTGCACGGCTGTAGCGGAGGAGACACGTGCACTGCTTTCGACTGGATGCTGACGGTGAGTGTTCCACAATAAACAGGTCACTTTGCACAATCCAAGAAAGCATTGCGTTGTACGATGTCACAAGCGGAACATTTTCGTGCAGACCAAAACAGCACTGGAGACGGAGAAGCAGTATCCGCTGACGGACAAAGAGCAGGCGTGCAGGGTTCCGTCGAGCACAGTGAAGGGCGTCCGGGTCAGCAGATACACGTGTCAAAAGTGAGTGGCGGACCCGGTCCTTGGCGGACCATCACACCCAGCGAAATCGAACCTCAGGGAGTCAAATTCACTAAAGTCTCGCATTCACGTCGAGAATTGACCTCCTGATGTTCGCTTTGACCAGATTTGAGAGAAGCGGTCTCTAGTTCTGCTTGAGTGGTGCTGTGTTTGAACTGTCATCGAACTTGTTTGGCGACGACTGGCAGGTTCTACTCGTGTGACGTGATTTGTCTCGATTTGAACACGCAGTTTGGCGTCGAACGAAGACTTGTTGCTGGCGCAGCTCGCCTCGGGCCCCGTTTCCGCCGCTGTTGACGCGACCACGTGGAACAACTACCAGGGCAGGATCATCCAGTTCCACTGCGGATCCGCGGGGCTCAACCACGCCGTCGAGATCGTCGGCTACGACACGACCGGTAGGTGTCGCCACGAAGCACAAAGACTGCGCGGCTCCGACGCTGAATTCACTCCAAAGTTGAGAGCAGCGGGGAATGTGGAGGAATACTTCGTGAACTCGTGAAGGGTTCTCTGACGGCATTAGAAGTTCGTGTGGTTGTTTCTGCAGGCTCGGTCCCATACTACATTGTGAAGAACTCGTGGGGCACGGACTGGGGAGACGAAGGATACGTGTACATTCGCATCTACGGAGATGTCTGTGGTGAGTACACACAGCCTCAAACCACAGAGGTGGACCCAGGGTACCCAAGGGCCCAACCCCGACCCTGACCCCTGGATTTTGCAACCAAGTTCTTTGAATCAAAGAAAATGTCTGTCAAAAATGACATTTCCAAATGGATTTGTATCGGAAAAAGTTGTTCTTGGTGCCAAGCACAAAACAATTCAGGGCATCATTCACGTTTTCATTTCATAGGAATCGCGTCGAGAATATCGAAAGTTTGGACATTCTTCGGGGGTCCCTCGTAGGCGCACCGCGCTCGCCGTTCTTCGGTGCTGCTTGAAGCTCAATCACAGAAACTCAAGTCAGGTATTTGTTCTGAAGATCAGCTGTGTTCATAGGACATGTACAAGGTAGGAAATCGAGACGCATGTTAGACAGATTCTAATGTTAGGAAATCTCTGACCAAACTAATCTGAACTGCATCGGATCTCTGTTGTTATTGTGCGCACAATTTGATTGCTGTTTCTCAAAAAGCCTTGAAAACAACACGACTCACGTGCAAACTCCACATTTCAGCCCACTGTGCAATAACTGTGATACGTGATACTGTACATTCGATACACTGGTGCCAAAGCTGTGTTAAATTGTTCTGTCAAGATGATTCTTTTGAGTGAGAATGATCACACTGCAGCAAATGGAGCCACACGCATTCAAGTAGTCTTTTGTAAATGGAAACAGTCGTGCACATCATACTTTGTGCGGTGCACGAGCATTTGCATTTGCTCATCAAGTTTTCAAACAGCTGTGAATTGAACTCATCTTGAACCTCCAACCACACAGTGTGCGTAATGGCATGATCCACGGTCAAGTCACAAAATGGGAGGGGGGGGGGTCTTTGCATTGAAGTAAAGGTGAAGTACTTTTGCTTCAGTCTTGCCAACTGTGTGGTGCATGTATGTGACAGGTTCGGTCTTTGTTTGGAATTTTCATTTCTCAAAGCTCCATTGTTCTTCTTCACGTTTGCCAATTGACAACATTTTGTTCACCGGGGGGAGGGCAGACAAGAGCCGCTGACAACAAAACATATGCACAAGTATTTTTGTTTGAATAAAAAAGCTGAAAAGAACACCAGTGTTGAAGTGCATTTGTTAGCTCTGCAGGTGCGCAACTGTTGAAAAAAATTATCGGGATCTCTGGAGGCAACACGTGCCGAGTTGTGCACGTGGGAGCCCGCTCTTGCCCGGTGCTCTTCCCAGATCTCTTGCCCGGGGCTCAGGCCTCCTCCTCGTCGAGACCGTGTCCGCTGTTTAGCATCGCCATCTTGGCGGCCACCTCCTTGATGGCTTCCTTGGAGGTGACGCGCTTGAGGCTGGCCCGCTCCGAGTCGTTTGGCTCGACCATCGACTCCAGCATACCTGTCGGGGAAGGGCACGGTGTAGGGAAGAGACAAACATGGCAGAGTCCGTCCTGGGAATGTGTACCCTCAGACTCATTCCACAAACAAAAGGCTGCTGCAAGTGCTGGCCAAGACAGCTCTGAAGCTGTGTGAATTTGGTTGTTGATGACTTTTGTCAGTTCTTTTGGTGTTGTGTCATGAGAAAAGTGGGGGAAACGAACCTTCGAGGATGGAGAGGCGGTGCTTCATCCTGGTCGTCAGCTTAGGGAAGTACTGTCTGGGGATGAGGAACGTCGACAAGTTGAACAGGTCCAGGAACACCTTGTATCGATCCCTGTCAAAAAGCAACATTTCCGCATTTCCAACTTGTTCCTGTGTCTTTTGTGGAGTGTTTAAGGGTGGAACCAGAGGATCATGGGTCTCTGCTTCCCCTGATCATTTTTGTTCCCGCCCCAGTGCGCAATTTATCCTGGACGCGTTCAGAGTTTTGGGGTCTCGCAAGTCGAAAGTCTGTCTTGATTGCAAGCAGGTTTGGTAGATCACTGTGCATCGTGCACGTTTAGCAACTCAACAAACATTGCGTTGGAACACGTTTCATGTTGGGTAGGATCGGGTGCGTACGTACCCGACGGTGGAGCGGAGGTACTGGTACCCGGACGAGCCCCCGGTGCCGATCTTGCTGCCGATCATCCTCTGCACCAGCATCACGTGGTTGTCTGTGATGGGAGGAAATCAGGAAAAATAGGGAGTTTCCGTTGCCACTGGTGGAACGTGAAAAATTGGCAGGCACCGATTCTTCCTCAGTTCAAAACCATTGCAATGCGATAACCCAGATTTCTGCGTCAGTTTCTGCGGAAACAACATTACGTTGTTGCATGAAGTTCCAGTTGTGATCCCAAAGCGAAGAGGATGTCGCATTTGTCATGTCTTTCGGTGTTACTAGATGTTCTGTCGGTACTCACGCCTCCACTTGGTGAGCTGGGAGTCGATGTCCATGAGCAGCGTGAGCAGCTGGTACGGCTGGTGGAAGCGAGGCTCGTCCCGGTATAGGTAGATCATCATGGCGCCCTGGAACGCCTTGTGGCTCAGCCGACGCTCGCCTAAAACGCGACGACGTCGACTCGTCAGGGTCGCGGGGCGACGTCAAGTTTCTGGTCAGGGGGCGCGACCCCACAGGGACCCAATTTCAACTTTGTCTTGGCACTTGAGCATTTGGCGCAAAAATCATTGGGCAGGAAAAGATGTGTCGGGGTGGGGGTCAGAGTGAGTTCCTGGAGCCTGCGTGACCCTCCCCTGGGTCAGACAAGAACGTCGAGATTGTATTGAAGGAAGACGTGAAAGCAACTTTCAAGAGAATGAAACTGAACCCACACGCAGGTGATCAGTACAACAAGTGAGGGTCTTGTTGACGTGGCGAGGAAACAAGGTTTGGCGGGACAGTTTCTGCAGGTGTTTCAGAGTTCAAAGACGAGGTGGAGAATTTCAGGATGTGTGTTGATTCACGTTTCCGTCTACGTGAAAAGTTAGAAATCGGCTCTGTGTCAGTTTGTCTCGGTTACCTCTGGCGATGTAGCTGTTGTAGGTCTCTTCTTCGAAGATTGATTCGAATGTTGCCTGAAACAAGTGAAACGTCAGTCTCAGTCTCAGATTTGCTGGTTTGTTTTTCGCACGAATGAAGTGCACCACACAGTGCTTCTTTCGATCTTCAAGAAAAGGTGCTGGAATTTCGCTTGACTCACCTTTTGCTTTTCAAATTCTGCCATTTTGGTCGTTTTCTCAACAGGATCCTCTTCTTCCTGCGGAGAAACCGAAAACAGGGGCTGAAACAGCTGTTGAGTTTGCGAAGTGGCGCAGGACCCGAAGTTCACGAGAGGACTCCGGGAGAATGAACCAGCTTGATGTACGAGGTTCGTACATTCCGATTTGCGTCGATCCAGTTTTTGTCGTCCGGAATGGATGGATTTTCTCCAAATTTTTTGGAGACATGCACATGTGTGTGCAGCGTATGGAGACAGTGTTTGGCTTTGTTCTGTTTATTACAAGAGTACTTTTTCCAAGATTTTCCGATGTGAGTACCAGTATGTACAGCGGTCAGTACTACCACAATGTCACTTGTTCAAAGTTGTTCATCTTTTGGTTGCGCACAGTCAAGAACACAAGGAACAAAAGAGGGGTTGTTTCCTTCATGTCCAACCCCTACCCTCGCTCAAAATAAGCACCTCCTGCACGGATGCATTTCCGGAGACATTCAGGGTAGCGTTCCATGGCTGCAGCCCACTTGGCAGGTTGAATTGACTGGATAGCAGCGTCGACAGCTGTCATCATGTCCTGGAGACTGTGATGCCTTGTTCCTGCAACCATTTTTTTCAACTCAGCGAAGACCCAGAAGTCACATGGTGACAAATCCGGACTGTATCCTGGGTGGGGCACACGCTCAATTCTGTTCTCCTGCAGCCAGCAGACGACATCTCGGTGGATGTGTGCAGGTGCATTGTCATGAAGGAGAGCCCAGTCATCTCTGTGTGTTGGTCTTCTGCACCTCACAGCTTCTTTCAAACTTTTCATGACCTGAAGATACCGCGCCCCTGTGATGCCAAGTCCATTTGGAAACCACTGTTTGAAGACTGGACCATGTCGGTCAAAGAAAAGAATGAGCATGGCCTTCTGAGTTGACTGCTTGATTCTCACTTTTCTCAGGCCTGGGATCGTGTGATGAAAGCCACTGGCGTGAAGCCTGCTTGCTTTCAGGTTGCCACACCCAAAACCAGCTTTCATCACCAGTTATGACGTGAATAGGGCGTTGTCAGCGGCGTAGCATGGCAAGGGCAGCTCTTGAGTAGTTGCATCTGCGCAGTCTCTGCATTGCTGTGAGAAGGTGTGGCACCCATTTGGTCGGCTTCTTCCGCAGCTTCAAATCCTTTCGCAACACTTTGTGCACTGTTCCATTGGATAGTCCCACTTGTCTGGCTAACTGTCTGCACGTGGCTCGCTTGTCTCTGTTCAAAACAGCACGCAATTGCTGTACTTTTTGGGGTGTGGCCTTCCGCAGTCCCAGGTTGTGAGGCAAATCATTGTCATCTCTTCCTGGATCCGCAACAAACCTGGCATACCAGCGATTTATCTGTGACACAGACAAAGTGTTCCCACCATGTGCATGAGTCAAATGTTGTTGGGTTTCCTTCCTGGATAACCCTTGGCGTACACAAAACCGGATTTCACAACATTGGTCCTTCTTGTCTCCAGCCATACCAATACCACAAAAAGTTGACTGGTCGACGTGCCTTCCGAGTACACTATTTGTTTTGACCTAGAAAAGTCTTCCGCTGCACTCAAGGACCTCACTTGTGATGTCAACATCTCCTTCAGCATCCCTGGGTGATGCCCAGCAAAGATGAGCAAGATTGCAAAAAGGGAAGACCGGAAAAACTGGATCGACGCAAATCGGAATGTACGAACCTCGTACCTCAGCTGGGAAGTAAAAATCATCGTCGATCCATTTTGAAGCCGCCACGATGAACTTTCCGAAGAAGTTGAACCCGTCTTTCTCCAGCCCGGGGGTTCGCTCCAACCAGCGCTGAGAAAGAAAACTCATGATCCGTTTGGGTTGTGTTTGATTGGAAGGTTTGTGTCATGTGTTTGAGCAACCGGTTGAGGTGGTTTTGAACCCAAGCCCTTTTCCTGACACACAGTGCAAAACAAAATTCCAGCTGTGCTTCTGGCGACTCCCAATCTCCTTGAGGATCTTGGATCGGAGCAACAGGTGCGACCCGATGTGATGAAGGGAGTTCGACTTGAAAAAGGTTCACATGCAAACAACCAAGGGACAGCAATCTTGCTTCTGTGGTGCGGAAGAAGGGGAGCAACATGTTTCTTTTCATTTCGACTCATGACGCGTTGGTTCCCGCGGCCCTAGATGCGCCTGATCCACCTGCACGAGTTCGATGAGCGACGGTTCGTTGACCGAGTCGTCGATCTTCTGGACCAGCTCCGGCGTTGTGAACACGGATCGGTAGTTCTGCTGGTTGTACTTCACTCGACTCTCCTGCAACACGGTGGTGCTTGTTGGATTGAGTTTTTCACGGACCACGATCCGCCTGATTTGGGGAACCTCACGAAATTGTCGACAATCCCCGTGAAAGGGATGCACTGAGATCCACGCAAGTTTTGATCTTGTCTCCAGATGTTTTTCAGCCTCACGATTACTCGTATGTTAGAAGATACCTGCTTGACACCGAGTCTGTTTTCCAACAAACGAAACTGGTAACTTTGAAATCCTGACGCGGGTGCCAATGCGCCCCTGCAAAAACAGAACGGCATACGTACGTCTTCAGGAAAAGGTCGAGGAGGCCAAGTGTGCGTGTGTGTATGTGTGTGTGCGTGTGCATGGTTCGGAACAAAAATGAGCACAGGTGACTCTTGCCTGAAATCCATGAAGTCGATTGGTGTCATAGTCTCCAGGATGTGGAACTGGTCAATCAAGAGCTGAAAAGAGGGCGAGTCCGGTGTGGTAATGGTGCTAGATTTGTCGCATGCCACTGATACGAACAGAGTTTTCAATTGAGTCTTCTGTCTTGTCGCGCGCGGCTCACCTTCATGATGAGGATGACTCGGTTGAGTCGTCGGATGATCACCAGCATTTTGCCTTCGTCCACGTGCTGAACGACAAATGGAAAGTGCTGAGTTGGGAAGATCTGTCTACTGCACGCTGACCATTTCAAATCGAAATTTTGTGCAGAGCGGCTCGGAACAGTGTCATACCAGAGCACTGAACAGCTCACGCACAGAGTCGATCTCCACCAGGATCTGCTTGAACCACAGTTCGTAAGCTGAAAAGAACGATGCAGATTCGTGGGATGCAATAACAAGAATGCTACTCATAAAAAGCGTGTGGTCTATACGTTCCCAGTTCATCACTGATCATTTAAAAAAAAAAAAAAAACAAAAATTCCTGAAAGCGGGTCTGACCCCAAAAAAAATGGTCAGTGAACATCACTGATCATTTAAAAAAAAAAAAATTCAAAAATGGGTCTTAGGGGGGTGGGCCGGACCCACTTTGGGAAAAATGGCCAGAAATGATCAGTGATGTTCACTGACCATTTTTTTCAAAAGCAGGTCCGCCCCCCCCCAAGACCCATTCTACACATACAGACGGATGGACATACAGACTGATGGTGATTACATTAAGCATGTGGTACACGGCCCTCCGGGCGACCACACGCTTAAAAATTGCGAGTGAATTGGGGTCTGTCCAAAAATCTCTCATGCTGCAGCAAAGGCAAATTGGGTCACTCCAAACATCTGCGGGTCAAGACGTCAAGCATTTGAAATCGCCCCTTGCTTTGTGGTTGAGCCCAATCAAAGCATCATTTGGAAAGAACCATCGTACATCTGAGACCCACGACCCGAATTACCCGACAACGCACACGCTCAGCATCAGGCCTCAAACATGAATTTTCAAATGAGAATGACCCTTGAGTGGAATGAATTGCGCGGTGCTGCAGCGCGAGGTTGTGACCGTGTCACAAATGTTTCAGTCGGTGGGAAACTTGGCAGTGACTGTGGTGTGTGTGGGATCGTGACCGTGGTGATCAGCCAGACTCCAGTGGTCCCGGGGCGCACACTCGAGAGTCGGAATGTCATGTGCTCTCATGCGTCTCACACAATCATCAACACTGCAGTGTACACGTTGAAATCAAATAGCACCAGTTAGCAATTAAAGTTGCATCGTGTATATTAGACACCCGTCCGACAAAAAGTTCAGGTTCGCTTTGGTTGGGAAAGTACGCAAGTATGCAGAGTCGCACCAGGAGAGTTTTTGTTCATGCCCACACAGTGCACAATTGTTGCAAAAATATTCGCACTTCGCTGTCCAAGACGGGCCGCAGATCTGTGTTCAAGGCCAAACCTTGATGGGTGATGATGAAGAGGTGCTCATCGTGCACGTTCGATTTCATTCGCTGCGATGACAAGAGCGTGTCCAACTGGAAGAAAGAACAGGTCCAAAGAGGAGCGGTGTGTGTGTGCGTGTATGTGTGGTGTGCGTGTATTCGGGCGTCATGCAATGTGTGTTTGTGGTTTCTTTCGTCCACAACAGGAAGCACTCACCGACAGGTAGGAGGTGTAATCGAGCCCTCCCTTCTCCTGCAGCACATTCTTCCCTTTCTGGCTCTCCTCCGTTTCATCCCTGTTGTGAACGTGCAAGAATGCAAAATATCAGACTGTCGCGCGAGAGAAAGGCATGTGGAAGGAACAACAATGGAAGCAGTGAGGTTTTCCACGCGCAAATCGACTGGCAAGCAGTTGAGCACCTGCAAATGTGTCCATGTTGTTCCAGACAATGAGGGGAATTTTCTTGTTTTGACCAAAAAAGTGCAACAAATTTAGAAGACGGTACATTTCCCCTTTGAGTGCAATCAATTTTGGACAGATCCGCACACTGGTCATTTTGAATACAAAGAATAAATTTTGACAACAGTCAGCCTGGATGACAGTAGAACCAGAGGCAGTGTTTCAGTTTTCAAGGTCAGAAAGTGACATTTTAAACTTATGTGGAAATTGCGCATTGATATTTGCAACATCTCAAACATCTTCCTGAACATCGGTGTCATTTGTTGCACTCTCTTGTGAATTATCGCGCTGATCTTTTTGTTGTTGACGAGTCCACCTGAGCATGACCCAATAAATTTAGCAAGTCGTGGTGGTTCGATGCTGAAGACCAGTGTACCGTGCAGACAAGAACAACATTAATTTGCATTCCTATGTTCCTCTCAACCTCCAAAACTCTTACCAAATCTAGTGGTGGTATTTTCTCTGTCTCAACCTCAAAACGAAAAAGCTTGCCTGTCCCCCTCTTGAACTCACAAAGGTTTCGTGAACTTGCGCGTGCGTTCAAACTTCGGACATTGACAAGACAAACTGTCATTCAAGTGACAAATGTAGGAAAATTCTCAAAGGTATTTCACCAACTCCACAAGATGAAAAAGAATGTTTGAGGCGCGCTCCACTGGATTCGGGGAAACAAAGGTTCAGAAGTTTGTTTGGAGTTCAAAAGGCTTCGTTGAAAACAACCCGGCGAATCATTTTGCGCACCAGGACTCCTCTGTCAACTCTGCCTCAGATCCCCACCCCCACCCCAACAAAGCTTTCAATGTCATTCGGAATTTGTTGACAAAAGACGGCAAAAGTTTAAGACAAAGTGCGCAACATCGGGTTCGCTCCCGTGAAGCAACATCACAACCAAAGACTGAAGCAAGAATGTGTACGTACCCCACTGTGACGGACAGCGAGTTGGACAGGTATGGACAAGTCATCTTTCCGCCAAAAACAAGTCGATTTGTCCCAGCTATGGTCCAATGAACAGATTGAGGTCGATCAGATCAGAGTGGTGAGAAGTTCAGTGGATCAGTGTGGCGGGGAGGGTTCGGGTGAGTGGTTTTATCTGCGCGGCTGGCTGCTCGGCCGTGGCGCGAAACGTGACGCGCCGGAAGCGGCCACTGCGCAGGCGCAAAGAAAATGGCGCGGGATCCGAAAAGTTCTCAACTTTCTTCAACGTTCAAATAACGGGGATTTTGGAAGATATTAGTCGTGGTAGGTGTTTTCAAGTGGATGGCCACATTATTGAATTGTTGATTTTCCAGTTTCAGTGAATTTTTGATGCAAATGATGTCTGGAATTCTGTCGTGACGTTTTGTTGGAATCACGATCTTTGCTCGTGATCCTGTTCGTGCGCGGGCTGTGCTTTTGTATTTTGGGTTTTCTCAGCATTTGTCAAGTTGTTTGGTCTCCAAATTTTGTGAGTGCATTAGTATTAAATCCGGGCACTTGTCCGCCCAGGAAATGCCGCTTGTAGAGAATATCTCTTTCCGTGGGTCTGCATTCAGCCGGTGGTTTTATTGTCGAAGGTGACTGGATTCGTGTTCTGCAAGATTCAACCGACCTGCGCGCCAAAAAGTCCAGGCGTGGGGAACAGTGACGATTTTGGAATCAGATCTAGATTTCCACATTGACACCAAGCGAAACCATGAGCAACGTACAGGATCTGTTGACTGCGGAACAGAAGAGTGGTGAGTGCAGGCGTCACGTTTCCGTGTCTCCGGGATTTGTCGGTGAAACTCGAGTTGAATATGTGGTGGTAGTTTCTCTACTTGCAGTGCTGGGCGCAGGTCAGCTGGATTGGTTCGCGACCTTATCCCGAGACCCCGTGGCCTGTCCGCCGGAGAAGGATGGTCAGCAACAGGTACGAACGCGAGGTTCACGCGGAGGATGTTTTGGTTTTGTTCACAGAATGACATCCAAGAACAGATTTGGCAGGTTGACAGTTGTAATATTTCGTGGTGTCGCGGCGTTTTTAACCACGTACCCACGTTGAACCTTCAGAGCTTCGCTTGCAGACAAACCTGGCGCAAAGCGTGACAGGCGATTGTGTACCAGTTGCGCAATGCCAACTTCATTGAAAACGGGGAAAATAAACATTGCGTGTACGCACAACGTCTGTTCTGTTCATCATTTACCCGGTACATTGAATTCGTTGACCCGTTGGCGGCATTTCCCTTGTTCAGGAAGTGGACGCGACGCGGTCGGGACTCGGAGCTCCCGCGGCGCCGGCGCCGACCGAGCCGCTCCTCAGCCCCGACGCTCCGGTGGGCGGCGCCCTGCAGCACGGACGCGCGCAGAAACAAAACAGCGCCAGTTGTACGTTCTGTGATGTTCTGTGTGAAGTACGCTTTCATCAACTTGAACAATTGCAATGAGCACAATTCCACGGTTTGAACTGTTGCAGTGCTGAGTCAGGAAACCCCTGGAGATGCAGCGGTCACACCGGCGCAGGCAGCAGGACGTAACTCCGATGTTGTGCTTCGCATGAGCAGGTGAGACAAATACTCAACATGAATGATCAACTTTCGTTTGGTGACAATTTCACACTTCTTCGGAATGCTGGTTGTCAGCCGATATTGCTAAGGGCGCGTATCTGCCGACCGTGAGGCGGCATGTTTTCTGACTTTCTGTGTTCGCCCCCCCCCCCTCCCAGTTGCAAAGGCGGGAAGGGCGGCTTCTGACTTTCTGTGTTTTACCACCACCACCCCCCTGAGTTGCAAAAGCTGGAAGGGTGTCACAAAAGGAAGGAATCTTGCTGGTCTTGTGTGTGCAATTCAATGCATTTGTAGGTTTGGGTACCTGAAGCGAGCGAGCAGCGTGAGTGTGAAGAGATCTCTAGGTTTGGAGCACGAAGAGAGTGGCTTCTCCTGGACCAGTTCGCTGGCGACCCCACCTACGTACAGTTCGGAAGGTATTGTGTCTGTTTTCTTCTTTGGTTCACTTCCATCGCGGCAGACAGTGCTGTGAACTCAACACAAAAGAAATATTCTCCAAATTTGTTTCCAGAGGACGAAGGAGATAAACCTACTACTGCGTCGCCTGTTCACAAAACCCCACCAAAATTGGTGAGTCTTTTTGTGTGACGTCTGTATCTTTGACATCGGAAAACGAAATCTTGGAGCTGAAGCCCATTCAACCCATCTGAAATTGTATTTGTCCAGCGAAGGGAAGTGTCAACTTGAGTTCTCTTGTTTCTTTCAGGGTCCATCCAGAAATCTGTTTGGTGGTGCGTCTGAATTTGAGAGTTCCAAAGAATTCGACACGACTGAAGACAAGATTGAGGCGATGGCCCTGGTGTCGGAGGTGGAACTCGAGAATGAAGCTGATTCGATGAATCAAACTCTGAAGCCCAGTCAACACGGGGAAGATTCCGACGTCGTGACACGTGACCATCTCAGCGGAATCTCGTCGAGTCTGCGCAGTGAGCAGAATGATCCGATGGACATCTTCGACACGCCCCCGTCCAGGGCGGGGCTTGGAAAGAAAAAGGCACCGAAGAGCGCCAAGAGAGTCGACCCACCAGACGACATTTTCTCTCCGCCCAACTCGCAGCCCAGCGCCTCGGACGGCGTCGTTCCAACTATGGAGGGCTCAACAGACAGTGAAATAACCTTCAAAACTCCTGTGGTACGAAAATCTGTGCCAGGAGGCGTGGCAGGTGTAAAGGTGCCCCAGTGCGATGGTGCGAGTTCGGGCCCACCAACCCCTGGGATTCCTTCCAGTGGTGAGTTTGACATCCAAACAGAAATTGAGAAACTGCAAGCGTCGCCTGCCGTCACTCAGAAGGGACTCGCGACGTCCACACCGATCGCGTCCCGGTGCAGCTCGAACATGGAGGTCGATGTCACTCCCATCCACAAACCGACCAGTCAAACGGACCCCAACCCGAAGCGCGTCCATCCCGACCTGAACGACCCCCAACCCAACACATCCGATCAGGAAAATGTGGTGCCTCTGAAAAGGAAGAGGAAACGATTTTCTTACCCCACTTCTAGTCAAATTGAAAGATCTTGTCCAAAGAAAGTGTTCAACAAGTCGCCATTAACAAACAGCAAACCAGTGCCAAACACGGAACAAGAGAAGAGTCGTGCGGGAGAAGTCAGTGAGAACGGTGCTGTTCCGAAGTTGTCCAAGGAAGCTGCAGGAAGGAGCAGTGCCCTGGGGTCGCTGCGCTGGAAATTCACGTCAGGTGTGTGTTTTGTCTCTGAGCTGTCTGAGAAATGAGCGTGAATCATTGTTGAGAACTTTTGATTTGAAAAAAAATGTGATTTCCGGTCAACTTCAATACCACGGCAGCATGCACCCGCCTTAAAATCTGGGCATGTCAGCCCCGCCAGCTGATCTTCCTTGCAGGGAGGCCGTGCGCTTGCGACGCGATTGTGTTCAAAGCTCTGCTTTCCTGTTTCATTCAACACAGGATTCACGTCATTGACAACTTACGCCAAAGAGGTTGGAGTGCACGAACTTCCGAAATCACCGGCGAAAATTACAGAGGACGGGTTGCCAGATGAGGAAGCGTCAGGTCTGCGTCGCACCGCTGACTTCAGGTTCACTGTGAATGACGTTGTAAGGATCCCGGAGACGAGTGCACGTGCGGAGCATCGAGAGACGAAAGCAGGGAACGTGGGCCACGTCCCTGCTGGTGGCGAGCAGGAAAAGCAAAAAGTCTTTGAGAGGCGTGAGATTGCCACTTCAAAACTGAGCATTGGAAGTGCGCGATGGCAAGGCGAGTCCGGGGATGGTCCACAACATTCAGGTTTCCATTCCGCCGGAGGTAGACCTATTTCACTCTCAGAGGCAGCGAGGGAAAGGGCCTCCCGCATATTCGCAGAGTTGGACGCTCAAGAGGCGGTGGGCAGCGTGAATGGAGGGAGGGAAAACGAGCAGCAGGGCGCGCCGCAGTGTGTTGGGTTCCACTCAGCGGGAGGGAAGACCATCGCTGTGTCGGAGGCTGCGAGGCAGAGAGCGTCCAGGATATTTGCTGAGCTGAATGCGGAGCAAGACAACGCTGATGACCGACTGATCAACAGGAATCCAGTCAACCGTACACCTGCACATATATCAAGGACGGAGATGGCACGAAACTTTGAAACGTGCACAACTTTCAGTGGAAGGGAAGATACACGTGTAACGACTTCAGTAAGCGAAGGAACCGGTTATCGGCCGCTGAAACCGCCCGGAGGATCTTCGAACGACCAAGGAAATGCTGTTGAGGCAGCTGTGGAAGAAGCGACTGAAACTGAACCGCAAGAGACTGAGAGCGCGGCCAAGAATGCGCTCGACGAATCAGAGCCCGACGAGTTCGACGACAGCTTTGACGTGCGGTACTCCCAGATCGCCATGATCACTCAGAACCTGAAGACGGCCGAGGCAGCGGACGCCGCCGACTTCTCGGAGTCGGACGACATTCTCCCGTGGACTCAGATGGAGCAGATGTGCAAAGACGCTTCCAATGAGACTCAGTCTGAGAGCGAGGGTTCCTTCAGGACGGCGGACGCTGGTCACGATGCGTCCACGGCGGACGGGCTGGAGGAGTACGTGAGCGCCGCGGATGAGACGCTGCAGGAAGCGATTGCGTCCGAGCTCGTCAGCGACTTGGTGGACGAGGCCTGCGACCGATCAGCTGTGGAACGTGCGCAGCAGGAGCAGTCCACTGACGTGGACCAGCAACAAGAGGAGATGCGAGCTGACGACGCGCACGATTCTGCGCTACCCCGTCAGGAAATCACGGACTCAGCCTGGGATACAGAGTTCACAGATTCCATGGTCAGGTTGGCGGATGAAGCGGTCAAGGCTGTTTCCTTGGAGCCGCGGGATTTGGAAGAAATCACCAGTCCAACGCCGAAATATGAGGCGACTGATCACTCCTACAGTCGCACGTTTGATGCCAGTGGAGGGAACGATGGTAGTTTCATGACCGCGAGCGGCTATGTAGAGACGGTTCAGGACGATTCTGTGCAGCGAGCCAAGGACTTGCTCAGTGACATTCACACGGATGACCACACAGGCGGTGAACCGATTCCCTTCACCCCGTTCACCCAGTCAGTGGAAAGAACAGATGTCCAGGTTGGAGATTTGATAGGTTCTAGTTTCCATGGAGACACGGGAGGTGACGGTTGCCATGGAGATCGGGCGAGTCACTATTCTCCGCCGGAACTGGAGACCGAATCCATCGCCAATGCAAAACACGAACACGAACACGAACCTCGGGAAGCAGCAGAAGCAGCCGTGTGCGGTGATGAAGGTCTCGGACCTTACACGTCTGCTCAACCTGATGAGAACGGAGACGAGATATCGCCATCTGAGGTTCAGGCTCTGATGGCGTGCGGTTCATTTTGGGAAGAACCGACGGAAACTGATGAAGACTTGAGGACTGGTTCTGTCGACACGACGCCTCGGGTCAGTGAATGGGAAGAAAACGTTGTTCCTGTCGACCTGAATGACAGGGGCGTTGCATCCGAGGGTCATGGCAACGAGACTCACGAGCACAACGATGCAGAAAGTCTCGATACGTTTCAGAACGCTTCTGGCAACGTCAGCGTAGAGCAGAATTTGCAAGACGAGGGAATCGTGGGCAGGGGAGCAGGCGAAACTGCATCCAGTGACAAGTGTCCAGCCAAACCGCCCGAGGAAGTCGAAATGAATTCGATCTCAGCAGCCGATTCGAACCGTGACTCCGATACGAAAGTTGGACCGCCATCAGACGACGGTGCCTCCCTAGTGAACTCCGCGCACTCACCCGTGTTCGGATTTCGGGCAGCAGCTGGCCAATCTCCCGCTGCAGAATCGGAGGACACCACGGTGTCACAGAGGGGTTTGTTTCCGACGGAGGGACAAAGTGAGTTGCCCTGCTTCGAACAAGAGTCGAACAAAGCGGCTGGAACCAAAGAGACACCTGTGATCAAAGGGTTTTACACAGCGAGTGGCAAGAAGCAGAATGTGTTAGAGGAAAGTCTGAGGAAAGCCAAGGCGAGAATCGCAGCTGACAACCGAGCGAGCAACACAGCAGGGGATGTTTCTTCTGCGCATTCAGAGTTCATCGGATTTCGCACAGCGGGTGGAAGGAAGGAGCGAGTTTCGGAGGAGAGTCTCAACTTGGCTCGTGCGAAGTTTGCAGAAGCCTCCAGACTCTGCGGTCTGAGCCGAGGACCTGACGGGCCGCGTGTCTCCTCCACCGAGAGTGAAGAACGGAGAAGTGTTCCCAGTCCCAAACAGGAGGCTCCGAAGGTTGAAGCGAGAACACTGCGGTCGGGTTCTTCCTTTGGGTTTCAAACCGCGGGCGGTGGCAGCGTGTCTGTGAAACCGGAGTCACTGCAGCGAGCGAAGCGTCTTTCGGCTGATGCAGGAGGAAGTGACGAAGCGCAGTCTGCCGACCGTGAGCGAACTTGTGAAGAGAATGAATTGGAGAATCCCAAACCACAGGTAGCGCAGTTCGGCGGGTTCTCCACGGCAAACGGAAATGCAGTGCAAGTCTCAGAAGAATCTGTTCGACGCGCCAGGCAAATGTTTTCAACGCTCCATGAGCCAGACAACCAGAAAAATGTCGTTCCCCAGGCTGCAGGCTTTGCAACCGCCAGTGGAAACAAAGTGACTGTCTCCGAAGCATCGCTTCAACGAGCCAAAAAAATCTTTTCCACCACGGAAGAAGAATCGGCCAAAGCGGATGATCCAAAGTTTCCCTCAGGTTTCGCCACTGCCCGGGGAGACAAGGTCCGAGTTTCTGAAGAGTCGCTGAAACTTGCGAGAAAAGTGTTGTCAACGCAAGAGGAAGGGTCAGCAGTGAACCCTTCCCCTTCGGCTCCCTTTTCTGCAGATAAGATGAGCTGCACAGGCTTCCAAACGGCCAAAGGGAAGACGGTGGAGGTTTCCAGGTCAGCTCTGGAAAAAGCCCGGGAAAGAAGCAGAGATTTTGAGCTGAGACAGGAAGCAGCTGTTCCAGTTTTAGCAAAGCACGACGAAGAGGATGGGAAAGCGTTTACACAGGGACATTCCCAGCCCAGGACACGAGGCTCCCAGGACTCTGGGTTCAACCCCGCGGAGCTGCTTGAAGTGGAGAGAAGCGTGCAGGTTCGTTCCCATCTTTAATTGATTTGCTCATTTGTTGCAACTCGACCATGACATGTCAGACAAGAAAAATCTACAATTGCTATGCCTCCTGTTACTGGTGTGCAAGGCATCGAGAAGCCATCACACCACACCACGAAGTTTGATCACACAAACGCGCCTTTTGCGGACAGGCGGGTCCACGGATGGTGTTTGTTTCAGGCATTTTTGAATGACGATGACGCAGATCTCGACGAAGACTGGAAGGACGGGCGCCCCAGCGGCGTCAAGGCGGGAGCGGAAGGTTCGTGGTTCTGCAGAGCTCACGGTCCCGAAGAAACAAAGACAAAGTTCTCCTGTTGATTGACACTCAAATATCTTTTCGTTACACTGATTTGGTACAGCTGCAAATTGTCTGAAATCGACAAACGAACATTTCTGAGACACGTGTTTCATAAATAATTCAGAATATCTTGAATTCGCGCAAACGAACACGCTGATGATTTGCCTGTTGTTGTGTTCAGGTGGAGACAACTCAACGTCGAAGACGGAGTCGTTGGACTCAGCTTCGCCTCTCGCTCAGGCGTCCTCAGACAGGTAAGAAATTCGTTTCACATGCGACTTGTTGCTTCTGTGAGGCCAACACGAACCTCCACGGAATGAATCTGCAAGACATGGGTGGGGGGGCACTCACACGTGTCACAAGTTTGTACCTTTTGTTGCAAAACTTGGATGTTGATCAGAAGGTCCGATTGGGTACCACACCTACACACTTCATGACTTATGTTCTTTCAAAGCAAAACCAAATGCTGTTCTGACTGGATATCGTTGGACAAAGGAAACACCAACCGATGTCAAAGACAGCTTTCAACGAAGCGGGCCTAGTAGTTCGGATTCGGACATGCGCAGATACATTTTCAGGTATTCGGGCACAGGGAGCTCGTCGATCTGTCTGCAGTGGTGTAAGAGGCGCCGAATCGCCTTCCTGGTTTGTTGCTTCAGTGAAAAGACGAAAGATTGTCGCTCTCGGAGCAAAGAGAACAGTTTGTTCGGCAGCCTGGGAGAGATCGTGTCTGGATCGACGAAGTACTGGTACAGGCTGTTGAGCCGGAGGTCCGCGCGAAGCAGGAGGCTCACAATTTTACACGTGTTGCGCGACGCACCAAAGCTGTCGAGTCGGTTCATGAGCACGAGGCAAATGTCGTCTTCCGGTGTTTTGTCGCCAGCCAGAAACACGAGTCCTGTGAGTTTGACACCTGCGAGAGATATGGCTCTGACCATAACTGTCAAATCGGGACAGTCTACTGTGACGTTCACATCAGCACCACGTTTCACGAGCTCCTCGGCCATGTACGTGGAGGTATGAATCACGAACGATGAAGTGTGATCCATCTCTAGTCTGAGACAGAGCTGAAGAGCCGTCTTCCCGTCCCCATTCACAACGTCGACATTCAGGTGCGGGTTCTGACAGAGGGAGCGGACCACCTCGAACCAGCAGTGGTGAATGGCCAAGTGCAACAGGGTCTGTTCGATCACTGGCAAGTAGCCGTTGATATTTGGGGAGTGTTTTTTTGCCAGGTGTGCCATCATCCTTTGGTGCTGGTCCTGCTTTGCCAGTAGTTCCACCTTGTCAGTCGTGAGTATCCAGGGCGGGTCTCGGAAAACGTTCACGCACATGCTGAACAGAGTCAAATCGACTGAACTCATTTTCTCCACGCGACTCGTATAGAGTCCCATGATCCAACCGTGGTGAACGAACCAAATGTTCTCAACCTTAGCAACTTCTCTCAAGGCCAGAAGAGCTTTGAAGTTGCCCAGAATGCACGCCATGTGGACGGGATGTAACGGGCAGCAGAAGTTCCGGTATTTCTTGGTCCTCAGGTGGGGCACGTCCAAGCAGGAGGCTCCATGGATCAGAAGTCGGTATATGGCTCGTTTATTGTTGGCTTGGATAGCAACATGCATGGGAGTGTAGCCGAAGTAATCACGTTTGTTCATGAGATCTCCCATGACTTTGGAAGTCTGAAATATGACCTCAATGTCTTCCAAGGTGAGGGCGCGGTTTTCTGCGGCTGCGTGAAGGAGATTCTGACCTGCTTCGGTTAAGGCGCGCACGTTGGCACCGTGCAGAATCAGAGTCGTCAAGAGCTCCATGTTGCCTCGCTGGACGGCGACGTGCAGCGGCGTGCGCAGACGTTCATCCCAGGCATTCACTTCGAGGCCGAGCCGGAGCAGCTGCCTCGCGATCTCCACGTGGTCCTGAGACTTGATTTTGGCTCGTTCGCTCGCGGTGTATATGCTGTCGTCCCTCCAGCTGCCTGCGGCCGCGATGTGCAGGAGCGTGGATCCGTCCGGACTGCGCAGCTTCAGCGCCCCGCTGTGCGCGAGCAGCTCGGTGAAGACGCTCAGCTGGCCGTGGTACACAGCCGCGCGCAGGGCGTCTTCGGTCCCACGTCGACTCGTCTCGCCTGTGTTGATCAAGAGTTGGACGATGTCCAGGTGCCCGTGAGTGGCAGCGATTTCCAGTGGAGTGGACTGCGCAGACCTGAAGCCGCGTGTGTTCACGTCGGCGCATTTGTAGATGAGGATTTCCGCGAGCCAGCACTGCCCCGTGAGCGCGGCGAGCTGCAGCGGCGTGAACACGTGGTTCCGGTCCGTGAACTCCACGTTTCGCACACGTGGCAGCAGCTCCTTCACGTCGTCGTGTCGGCCCTGCTCGATCAGTTCAGTCAAGCGGAGTTCTCTGAAAAAGGAGCACAAAACTTTGAACACTGACAAAGACAACAACATGGCGGACATGAGTGCTGAAACAATTCTTGAGAGGAACTTTACAACCTTCCCCTGTCATGCAGGTGGAAATGGAAGCGAAGTGTGACTGAGAGATCACACAGCGCTCACCAGACTGCGGAACAGACGAGTAAACGTGGTTTCTCGAGCGGCCAAACTGAGCTCGTGTGGATGTAACAGGTGCGATGCAGTGTCTAGATCTACGATTTGATGGTGGATGAACACTTCGTGGGGCTCCTCCCTTTTCCGTGGATCTGTTTCGGTCTCACCTTTCTGGCGTCCTCGTGCTCGTGTCGTTGATTCTCCTTGAAGCAATGGTGATTGTTGGTGAGGTGGCATTTTGTTGCGATTTCAGAGAAGAGTCGCAGTTGCCCATTTTGCTGCCTGGACTCTAGAAATCACGTGCTTCTCAACGGCATTCCTTTGTCCAAGAGTTGAAAAGTTCAAAATTGTGATGGGAACAGCGACATTCACAAGGGAAGGAGATGAATTCATGTAGTTCGGAGTCCTTGTTCTCTGAAAAGGCAAGCGTAACACTGGAGGGGCTGAGCAGTTTGCGCACTTTGGAAACGAAATTTCTGAGCCCTGGCTCAAAGTCAAGCCAAGCGGAGGCTGTTTTGTTCGAACTTCCTTGTCGCCATGACAGCAAATTCTCCCCCTTCTCGCCCCCAAAAGAAATTTCTGTGTCAGCCCTAAGTTGGATGCCCCCACCCGTCAGTTGGAGAAGTTCCAGAATTTGAGGACAGGACGAGTGGTGCGATTCAGACCCACAACTTCAGGGTGACAGTCTCCTTGAGAAAAATGCGCGTCTTCACGGTGTGAATTTCAGAAAAAAGTCGTTAGTTTGATGCTGGTGATCGTTTTATTTCTGCTCTCACTAGCTAACGAGGATTTCAACATGGTTCAGACAATAGCTCTGAAAAACTTACAACCATCGATTGTTCTTTCAAAACGAACACGACAGTGGCAGCAGTGCACGGAGTCGGCCGACTGCTGTTGGTTTGGCAGGTGGGAATCACCACGGTATATCAAGTGAACGGCACAACCACGAGTCAGTCATTGAACGCTTCTGTTCATGTCCAGTCTACGCAGACGCGAATTCTCTTCTATCTTCAGCTCTTTGAATATTATAAACGGTCAAGTTAGAGAAGGAAACGCAAGACGTGACAACATGTATTCGTGGCAACGAGCGAGTTAGAGCTCTTGGAGTTCAGGCAGATAGAGAAAGAGTTTGAGCGGTTTGGGCAGCGGGAGGTTCTCGATGTGCAGCGAGTGCATGAGTGAGTAGCGGATGGCTTTCCGCGCGATCTGGCGCAGCGACAGGATGGACGTGGCCTTCTGCAGCAGCAGCTCCTCCTTCTCGGGGCTCGCGCGGAACAGGTGCGTGTTCTGCCAGAAGAAGCTCAGGTCGCAGTCGGTGGCGAGCACCATGCGCAGCATGCGGTACGAGCCGTAGTCGAAGCGGATGGCGGCCGACAGCGCGTTGCGCGGGGAGAAGAGCACGGTGCTGGGCGTGGCCACCTCCTGGTCCGTGTGCGCGCCCGCGTGTAGCAGCACCTTGACCATGTTGAAGTTGGCGTCGCGGATCGCCCAGATGAGCGGCGTGAGCGTTCCCGCGCTCACGAGCACGTTGGGAGACGCGCCGTACTTGACGAGTTTGAGCAGGTAGAGCTCGTTGAACTGCTGGAGGTAAGGGTCGCGGTCGATGAAGAGCGACTGCACCACCGTCTTGCCGTCCTCGTCGCGGCAGTCGAGGTCCACGTGGCAGTTGGTGCACAGGTCCTTGACGATGTCGAAGCGGTGCTGCTCGACGGCGTGGTGCAGCATCGGCTTGCGAGTCCCCTCGATCGGCTTGTTGATGTCGGAAATGTTGAGGAAGCCGGGCAAGCGGAACAGGATCTTGATGCAGTCGAGGAATTTGGATTTGTCGCGCATGTATTGCCACGCGATGGAGAGAGCATTGACCTCGTCGCCAGTGGCTGGAATGTCCGAGTCGATTCGCTGTTGCACAATACTGTTGAGAACTTCAGCGTGGCCGAGTACGATGGCCATTTCCATTGCAGTTAAACCCATGATGCCTCTGATTTGCTGCGAGTAGAAGAAGGTGACAAGACCGGCGTGTTTGAAGTGGAATATTCGCGCCTGGGTGTCGGCGCCGTTGCGGATGAGACAGCGACACACGTGCGTGTGGTTCTGCTGGATGGCGTTGTGCAGCGGAGTGTAGCCCTTGTTGTCCTTCTCATTGAGCGTCTCCCTGTGTTTACTGAGGAACTCCACGGCCTGCAGGTTTCCCGTCCAGGCTGCTCGGTGCAGCACCGTCTCGCCGTCCATGTCCTTCTCCGTGAGACAAGCCCCGCTCTCAATGCACAGCTGCAGCAGGTTGTGCAGATCGTAGTCCAGACAGTACTGCAGGAGCGGGGGCCGGTTCGGCGCCCAGAACCCGATGTCCTTCACCTTGAGTCCCTTCTCAGCAGCGCTCGTGATGACGGCCTGAGCGGTGTAGTAGTGATGGCAGTCGATGTAGGCAGTGAGCGCCGGGTCGTACGTTGTGTTCTGGCGGCAGATGCTCCAGTGTCCCTTGACGATGGAATGGAGGATGGTTCCGCCCTGCGGGTTCAGCGCGTGGATCTGGGCCCCGAGCTTGAGCAGCAGTTTGACGGCGTCAGTGCGCCCGGCCTGACACGCGATGTGCAGCGGGCTCATCCACTTGGACTCGTGGTCGTCGGAGCTGCGGTCGAGCCTCGCCCCGCAGTCGACGAGCGCCTGGATGATGGCGCAGTCGCCGCGCTCCGCCGCCAGCTGCAGCGGCGTGTACGGCTTCTCCTTACCGCCGATGATATTGACGTCGGCGTCGTACGAGTTGATGAGCTTCTCGATGAAGCCGGCGTGGCCCTTCATGGTGCAGATGTGCAGCGCCGTGTGCCCGTTGTTGTCCTGGAAGTACTTGACGAGGAGGCGGTTGAAGGTCGGGTGCTGGATGATGGTCTCGGCGGCCTGGAAGTCGCCCGACTTGAGCGCGCCCAGCATCTCCTCGCAGCCGCTGAGCGCGTCTTCGCCCCCGCCGCGCCGTCGCCGCCGCGTCGACCTGAGGGCGACACACAGACCCGTCACGGAACATCGTGCGTGCCGAATTGCACGTGCTGTGTGGAGAGGCAAAAGTGACGGCATTGTTTTGAAAAGCGCAGGGAATGCAAACATGCATGCAATTGCAAATCGGAATGAAAAACGGATAAGATCTGCAAGAGTCTTCGGATACGAGTCTCGTATATCTCGTAGCACACACTGAAACATGTTGAGCAGAACTCACTTGCTTCATTGCCAGTCATTCGAGAAGTGTAGGTGCGTGAGTGTGTGTGTGTGTGTGTGTGTGTGTGTGTGAGTGTGTGTGTGTGCAGACACGTCTTTGCTGTTTGGCTTGAGACTGGAGGAATGTCAATCTCGAGGCTCACGTCATGTTATGGTGCAAAGGCAGCTGCTAATTTGGTCGCTTGCAGACCTGTATTGGTCGGTATTAAGTGCAGAGTTGCTCTGCGTGCATCTGTAATCAGTCAACCCCACGCCAAGACCAAATCCCCAGATTGTTACGTCAGAGGGAATTCTTGATCTGAGTGAACCGCTGAGGAGACGTTATGTTTGGAGAGGAAAGGTTTTGCCGTCACCGGAGAAACGAGTTGTTTGCGTTTTCTTGCGTCACGCTGTTATTTGAGACGCCCTCTCACCTTTTGGAGATCTTGGCGCCCATGTTGCTGTGCTCAGCGTCCCCTCCTCACGCTGCGGCGTCCCTCCGCTCCTCACGGTGTCGTTTCCATCGAGCTGACCCGGGTCGCCGTCCTTCCAGCGTCGTTTGTCGCAGATCACGTTGTGAAATTATTTGAATGGAAGGATCTGCATTCTTGACTGCGGGCGGCCATGTTTCTGCTTGCTGAACCCTCAGCACTGTCTCAATAGGCTGACCTTTTGCGGCATTAATATTAATAAGGGGCCTTGAAGAGGGAATCAGCTTCGTCGCTCGCTGCAGCCTCCGCCTGAAGCTGCTTTGCATGAAGCGAGGCAGCTGCTGAAGATTCGCAGAAGTCGGAGCTGGAACAGCTCCAACCACCCAGCCTGTTGCGCGCAGGCGTTGCATGCAGACTACGCTGCCACTTTTGTCTCTGTTTCTTGTCAGGAAGTTGATTTGAATTTGATATATTTCCTGTTTGATAAGACCACGATTGAAAATCCCCAGCGCTTCTGTTTGGAGCGACTCGTGCATGTGATCCGGAAATTGGACAAGTCGTGTGGCAGAACAATTTCATCACGCGCTCTGTTGACATCATGTTCAAGAAAGACAAATACGAGTAAAAGCGCAACACATTCTCTTTGTGGGCTGAGAATAGGCCAACGCGAAACAAACGTGGAGCTTTGTTCGACACTACTGAAGTTCATAGAATTTACACAAGTGAAATCTTTTTCGGGAGCAGTCCCTCGCATTTCAGGGCCACGCAGATCTCGTGGGCATTTTGTTCTGTGTTTGCCACTCAGAATTCGGCAGAAAAGATAGCAAAAAGAAATTTATGACAACGCATTTATTGAAGTCATGCAATGCAAAAAGTCGCAAACAGACACATTGTCCAAAGTCAGATCTGTTGATGCAAAACGTGATGTCTGGCAGTGAAACCCTCTGTTTGTGAAGCTCTATTGGCTGATTTCTTGGAGCTTTTCAAAGTCACTGAGCGTGATGTCGTCCAGCTCCGGGAGCCGCAGATAGGTCTTGATGACGGACGGAAAGGGCAGCGCCTCGATGCTGGTCGCGTGGCACAGGCTGTTTCGAATCGTCTTGCGCGCGCACTGCTTGAGACTGAGCGGCGTTTTGGCGGCGTCTGCGAGCAGCTCGAGTTCTCGCGCGCTGCACGTGATGGCGGCGCCGCTGCGCCAGAACGCCGCGAGACTCACGTCGGCCGCCAGCAGCAGCGCCAGCTTCTTCCCGACGGAGCGTCGGTCCGTTGGGCGCAGCACCGCCGCCAGCGCGCACGAGATGCGCGTTCCGTAGTGGTCGTAGGCGACGCTGGCGTCCACGTGCGCGCCCGCCTTGAGGATCATCTTGGTCGTCTCGAAGTCTCCGTTCTGGATGGCCCAGATGAGGGGCGTGGGGCGCCCGCTGCCCACGGGGCTGTTGGGACACGCGCCCCGACCAATCAGCGTGTTCACCGTGTCGCACATTTGAAAAATGTCCCAGTAGGTGACTTTGGCGTCGAAGAGCATCGTGAGGGCCTCGGTGGGGTTGACTAGCGGGTTGATACTGATGGCTTTGGCGAGAAACTGGTCTCTGGCTTGGATGGCCATGGCCATGATGTGTTTGGGCTTCTTGGCACAGTCGTAGTTGAGCATGGAGTGAATGTCTCCAGCCACGGGAGCCAGGTATCGGTCCATGACCTCGAGTTTGTAGGAGGGCCACATCTTGTGGGCGAGTTGGAGCACGCCGTACTTCTCGTACAGCGTCGTCACGGCGCAGTCGGCGCCCTTCTTGACGAGAAGCTTGACGATCTCGGCGTTGGCGTGCAGGATGGCGAGCTGCACGGCGCTGAACCGCTGCCGCGTCCGCATCACCATCTTGGCGCGTTTGTACTCGCCGGGGTTCTTCAGCGTCTCCGTGAACGCGTTGACGTTGGCTTTTCTGATGAGCAAAGCCTTGCAGATCGCAGGGAAGTTGCGCACGATGGCGTTGTGTAGAGGCGTGTAGCCACAGCCGTCGCGGGCCTCGATGTTCGCCCCGTTGCGCAGGAGGCATTCGACGGCGGCGGCGTTGCCGTGCCACGCCGCGCGGTGCAGCACCGTCTCCCCGAACTCGTTCGTCGCCTCGAGGTCCGCTCCGTGCTTGATGAGGATCTGCAGGAGCCCGAGGTTGTCCACGTCCAGGCAGCTGGTGAGGATGGAGTCTTGGTGCCGCGTGGCTTCCTCCAGCTGCTTGATCGTGAGCCCGTTCTTCCGGGCAAACAGCAGGATTTCCTGCAGAGCCTCGATGTGGGGGCAGTCCCCGCTGTTGGTCTTGCAGCAGCAGGCCTGGACCGCAGAGTGCAGGACGTTAGCGCCGTTCTGGTCGATGGCTAGAATATCAGCGCCCAGGTCAAGCAGCAGGTAGACGGCGGAGGCGTGGCCCTGGGAGATGGCGATGTGCAGCGGGCTCGTCCACGGGAACGGGTGGTTCATGGTGGCGCCGTGCTTCACGAGCGTCGTCACGGCGTCGCAGTGGCCGCCGTGCGCCGCGAGCTGCAGCGCCGTCCAGTGACCCGAGCGCGTCCCGTCCACGGCGGCGCCGCGTCGCAGCAGCGTCTCGAGGAAGACGGCGTCCCCGCGTGACGCGCAGATCTGCAGCGCCGTCATGCCGCGCGCGCCCGTGTACTCCAGGTCTCTCACCAGGGGGAGCAGCCGGCGCGCGGCGGCGTGGTTCTCCTGCCACAGCGCGTCGAGCAGCGGCTCTTCATCCACGGTCCACAGGGTCGACTCGCTCGCCTTCCGCCTGCAGGGAAACCCGTTGAAACGTTGGCTCGTGCGAGTGGTTTTGGTTTCGAGCGCAATATCAGTATCAAGATGTCCACGCAAGCAATTTTGATTCATTGCAAGGAAGCAAGACCAGTCAGCCAGACTTCCTGAAATGGTTCTGTTGTTTTCGCATTGCAACATTGTTGTCGGATGCTGCCGGCTGGGCATTGAACTTTCAACAACCTCTTGTTGCGCTTGCTCAGCAAATGGCCCCAACGGTCACGTGCAAAGGAACCATGGTTGGGGTTTCGAATTGCCCGTTGTTTCAAGTGGTTGCGCAGTTGGACTCTTTTCGCCCCATTTCCTGGTTTTGATTTTGCTGATGATTTGCACTTTCAGTTTCATTGCTGCATTGTGAGCTTGAAATTTGTACAATCAGAAGATTGCAAATCTCTTTGATTGGGTTTTGTGCAACTTATGGGCATTGTGATAAGATAAAATAAGATATCGATGCTGCGTAGGCGATACAAAATACGCAACGTTATCATTGAGAAACTGTCCAATGTTCAGAGGAAATACGCAAAATTTGTGCCCGTGTCTGTGGATGTATATGGGGCATGGCAATCACACTCATCGGAAATTTTGTGTGCACTGAAGATTGATTTTCGATAAAAGCACGTGTCTCTCTCTCTCTCCCTCTTGTCTGCACCTGGGTTAGAACCTGTGCTCGTAAACGATCTGCAGCACTGACCTTGGTTTTGAGGAACCTGCTCCCATCTTCTCTCTGCTGCTGCTACTGCTGTAGCTTTCGTAGAAAATCTCCGCAGAGAAATATTCGTAGCTGACACTTCTGTGGTAAGCCATGGTGTGTTTGTGTGTGCACAGGACTGCCAGATGCACCTGATCTGCTTCATGCGTCGTTGATTTACGCTCGCTCAATGCCAACTGACGTGCAGAATGGCAAACGCACTTGTTTTATGCGAATCCCATGATCAGCAGTGCAGAATAGCAGTTGCTGGCAAAGAAAATACCACTTTGTCAGCACTTTTTGGACCCCATTATGCGCTATTTTGGCACATCCTACCAGCTGAATCATTTGCGGATCGAGAGGGTCACGTGACTGAGGCTGCCAATGGGAGAGGCCGCAGGGGAGCGAGGTGTGCAGCGCGGTTTTATTCGATCAGGCTCCACGAGCTTTGTGAGTAACCATTCGTAAGCACAGGTTTTGTCATCCCTGGTTTTGTCCGGTGTCAGTGTTGTATCCTGTGGTGGACCTTCGCGGAAGTTTGACAAGTGAGCTGTGAAAGAGTCTTGTCGTGGTGCCAAGTTTCCGCGTTGTGCTGTTGCAGTTCCTGATTACATCAGTCAGACGTCAGCGAATTTTGGGACAAGAATAGAACTTTAATCAGCAGTCAATTGTCAACATTGTTGACATGTTGAGTGCGTGAGCACTGGCTCAGCAAGTTTATTTTGTCTCTTGTCATAAATCTTTGTTGTCTCTTTTCAGGAGGAGAGACGATGGATTGAAGTCAGGATTCTCAAGAAAGACCAAAGCAGGTGAGAGTTTGTGTTCTGTCCGACCAAAAACAATGGTCGCACAAACCATGAGCTCTTTTCCATGAAACAAACACTGTTTGCAGAAGAAAAGCCAGCAGTTCGCCAATTGCAACAGTGGAGAGCGACACAGCAGCAGAAATACTGACACATGTTTGGCCGGGGTCGTTTCAGGCTGGTTTCAGGACCCACGCTCGAACCCGACGACACCGGCCTTCAGGACTCCGGTGAAAGTTCCCGCTGCGACGTCCTTCGTTACACCCGTCAAGAGCGACTCTGGGTTCACCGTCCCAAGGAGAGTATCGGAACCCACAGCGTCCGCGGGCGAAAGCCCCGCAACCCAGGAAGGGAGTGGTGAACATGGTACGTTCATGTACGGTCCTGGTACTGTTCTATTTCAGTGTTCTTTCGCACATTCTGTTTGCTGAGTTGTCACGAAACTGTGCTGACTCTGTTTCAATTTGCAGAGTTACTTCCTCGACCTCAAAATGAGTCGCAGAAACGCGACAGTGGAAGTGATGAGGTGGTCAAAGAGCGAACCAGGGCGAAGGTAAAGAATCACTTGCACTCTGTTTTCGAGAAGTCGGGGCCAACGATGGATTGAGGGGCGGAAGCCCAGAGCCAGTTTTCCCCATGACCCCTGAAAGAAATTTGTTGCCCTCCAATTTTCTTGTGGAAGTTGAATTCCGCCCCCTTGGATTCCGTTCCCTGGATCCACCCCTCAAAGGTCCCGGTTCGTCACTTGGTTCTGGACATCTCTTATCATCAGCTTGTTGAGCGAAATGCATCGTGGCCGATTCCAAAGACCATCATGTCATCACAACCAAACGAGTCAATTGGTTGCACCTTGCCCAGTGACACGTGACATCGCAGGTCGCGCAGGCGCACCGCATCAGAGCCAAGAAGGAGCGGAGCGACACGAGGCCTGCGGCCGGGCAGCTCCAGGAGGCGAGGACCGCTGGACCGAGGCCAAAGTTGTGTCATGCAGTCAGAGGATCCAGACCACAGTCTTACTCACTGCCACAGGTTCGTACGTGTCCGAGTATTGCACCGCTGTTGTCAGAATTTTGTTGCGAACTGTTCAGAAGAAGTTTCAAGAGCACTCAAAAACTACGGGCAAGTGAGATTTGTTGTCAGACGTGTCAATAGCCATGCACCCTTGTGACGCAGCTGCTGGCGTGTGGAGTGCGCGAGTCGACGGCGGCGGTGCGCGCGGCGAACGCTGAAGACTTCCGGTTCTGCGCGGCGGAACTGCGCGGTGACGCGGGGACGGCGGTGCGCCTGCGCGTCGGGGACGGAGCCGAGCTCGTGCTCGCCGAGGACGGAACCGCCGGGAAGCACGAGTTTTCTCTGTGAGTGACTTCTCTCAATGAGTGTTTTGTGGATCTCCTCTGTTAGCTGACCACGAGGACAGAGACGAAAATTGTGTGCATTGTGGTTGTGGATTTGCACACCATTGTACGTTGGCTTTTTCCCTAATTTGATATCTGCTGTATTTCATTTTCACTGGCTATGCCGTGGTACAGTTGCAAAAATTTTCACAGTTGCCGCACAGTGGTTTGAAGACCTCTGAATCGCATCGCCTGTGTTTGCAGCGCGTTGCTGGACTCGGAGGGCGTGGAGCCGCGGCTCGTGAGTCACGACTGGGTCCACAACCACTACCGCTGGATCGTGTGGAAACTCGCCGCCACAGAGGTCGCCTTCCCGCAGCAGTTCGGCGGAAGGTGGGTGGAGACGCCACTGGTGTCGTGATGTCGAAGCTCGAGGGTGCAATTGATTTTCAATTTCATCGAACACAGGGAAGTTCTGTTGGTTCTGTGGCATCGGGCTGCCGCGCTTCAGATCCTGTCTTCAGTGACCCCCCCACCCCACCCCCGCTTGCACATTGAGTTTTGTTATTATTTCCTGCAGGTACTTGACGCCTCATCAGGTTATGCTGCAGCTGAAGTTCAGATATGACAGAGAAATTGACAACAGCGAAAGGTTTGTCTTATTCTTTGAAATATTGCTTTCAACAAACGAAAACAGTTGGCATGCGAAGAACAACGGAACGACATCAGTCATCAGTGAAGGAGTTCTGAAGTCCCAGGGAGTAGATTTGGTGTTGACACCCCCGAACTGTCGCGTGGACTCCGACCATCTTGTGCAGGAACTGAGCCCCTTCCTCCGTGAGCCTGCAGCCGGTCAGGTCCAGCTCTGCGAAGGCTTTGTTTCTACTCAGAGCATTGCCGAGAACCTGCAGGTGCAAAGCGCTGTTTGATTGGTGTGCGTGTGTGTGTGGTGTATGTGTGTGTGCTTGCGTGTGTGTGCTTGCGTGTGTGTTGGGGACGGGGCTTGTCACGAATTTGAAACTTTTGCGAATTTCGGACTTCAGTCAGACACTGCTCTGTGGCCCGTGCCTTGCAGTCCATGTTGTTGAGCTGCAGGTTGGTGAGAACGAGTCGGGCGAGAGACTTGTTGAATTCCAGTCCGGCTGCGAGCTGCGAGAAGCAGGCGCCGTCCAGCTCTGAAGGGGCGACAGAGTGACAGGTGTCAAACTGACTCAATGGACGAAGCACGGACCGCAATTTCACAGAAACACAAGATGCTCCTCACGTGTATCTGAGAGGTCCAGTTGTCGCAGGGACTGGCTCAGTTTCAGACCTTGACAGAGATGCATGAAATCCCCGGGCGTCAGGTCCACCCCGCTCAGGTTCAGCGTGTCCAACTCCCGACTCCTCTCCAGCCGAGCCGACAGCTCCTTCGCAGAAACCTGCATGAAACGCAGTGCTGGTTCCAATAAAGGACCCGAAGAACACGTTTCTGGGACGTCACGGCAATGCTTTGTGGCTGATACCTGATTGAGGGTGCAGGTTGTCATGGCGACGTGTCGCACGGAGAGGGGCATGTTGCGCAGCACGCTCGTCACCAGGGCCGAGTTGCTGCAGTGCGAGAGGTGCACCGTCTCCACGTGACGCATGTTGCGACACGCCGAGCTCAGACTCGACCACGTGGCGGCGGAAATCTTGTCGGCGTTCCGCCGCAGCTCATCAATGCATCTGTGTGGGAGACGAACACATGTGATGAAAACGGAGACTGCAATCAATCATCGACAGTGTAATGCACAACCAATGAACCAGATGCGCATTGACTGAAGTTTTGCAGGAGCAGATTTTCTTGCAGCTCTTAACTTCATCTGAGATCAGTGTCGGTCAGTTGCAAACCTGATGCGTTTGATGCTGCTGTTGTTTCCGAACACTTTCGCCAGGAATCGCGCCAATAACTCGTCATTGGTCCAGTAGATCTTGAGATACGTGAGCTGCAGACTTTCCGCGATGCTCATGGCGAGCATGAGGAAGCTCTGCTCGTGGTACGTGGCGAAGTGGTCGAGACGCAGCTCCAGCTCAGTGACCGTGGCCGCCTGGTTCTGCAGGACCCACGCCAAACCGGAAATGACCCTGATGTCCGGGACGTCTCGGTGGCGCATCGTCAGCTTCGGAGGGAAGGACGCGAGCAGCGGCGTCGTCAGGTCCCGTCTGCCTCCGACCTCGCTCACGCACCGCAGACTGAGAGAAAAGTCGTTGAATTTCCCGAACGGCTGGGGCTGCGTGGACGTCGCTGTGCTCCTCGCGCTGTGAAGTGAGCGCATTGTGTAGGGCGTGCCGCTCTGCGCGCTGACGGAACTGCGGCCCGAGGTCGGAGCGCGCGTGCCAGCGGAACCAGGGCCGCGATCCTGTGAGGAGAGGGTACTGAGAGTGCGGGCGGAGGCCGGGCCCCGGCTCACCGAGGAGAGGGTGCTGGGTGCGCGGGCGCTTCCCGACTCCCGCCCCGAGAAGCTGCCCCCGAGCGGCGCGGCCTGCCATCGCTCCAGGTTCACGTCGGCGAGGGTCGCGAAGATGTAGCGGAGATGCTCGTTGTCCGTGTCCTCCATCAGAAGCCCGCAGTAGTACATGCACACGTTGAACATGTGCTTCTCATTGAGCATCATGTCTCTGTACGGCATGAACTGGTCGTCGCTCATCCGTGACATGTGCCACGCTGCGAGGAACTCCTGAAACGACCTGTTGTTGAAGCAGACGTTCTGGGTTCCGGGCTGCAGAGTGGTCAGCAGACCCAGCCTGAAGATGGGCTCGTGGTTGGTGATGTTGAAATCTTCCACGTCCGAGGTGTCGTACTCGAAGTAGGTTTTGTCGTGCACGATGTGTTTGAAGGCCTGTTCCGCCACGTGGGCCAGGCACTTGTCGACGTTTTCGGTTTGGACCCAGTCTCGGTCGGGTCGGATGTCGTGTTTGTGGCAGTAGAGCTGCTTGACGGCGACCATGAAGCTGCCGAGGAGCGTCGTCACGGCCCTGAAGTCGAGCAGGCCCTGCATCTCCGCGATGACGCACATGCCGAGGTTCAGCATCGGGTTCAGCGCCATCACGCCCACCGTCCGGTTCGACTCCTTCGCGATCTGCAACGGAAACAACAGAAGCCACCCAGGAGTCTGGTGATGAGATCATCGCTCGTGGACTCGAATCAATCACCATTTAGCTGTGAAGAAAAGGATCTCGCACTCGGCGCTGCAGTGTGAGAAGCGCATTTTGCACTACACCAGACGAAAAGAAAGACAGTCAAGATGCCTTGCATCGAGACTGGAGGAAAAATTTTGAGTTTGAAGTGGAGGGAAAGCACTTCTTACACCACACTGAGTGTGAGCTGCTGTTTCTACAACACGATGACAGAACGGCTCACATGCAGTGTGAGAAGCGACACTCGCACACTGCATCGTAAACAGGCCAAACAGCGAAACGAAATGCCACAGTTGCAGAAACAAGGCTCCCTCACGGTGTCGAGCAGCGGCTTGCAGCGCCTGAGGTCGGTTCCGGTGACGGAGGCGTACGTCTTGACGAGCGCGTCTCGCTGCGCGGCCTGCAGCCCCATGAGCACGAGCCTCGTGTCGCAGCGCCGCAGCAGCGCCGTCCCCACGTAGCCGCGGTTCCCCGTCAGCAGCGCCACGCTCTGCTTGAGCCGCGCGCGCTGCAGCACGCCCAGCAGGTCCTCCGGCGCCTGGCTGCTGATGTTCTGCAGCCGCGAGCAAAACCGGAAGTTCAGAAACCATGGCAACGTAAACCGGAAGTTGCCGTGAGATTGTGCGACGGATGAAAACATTGCTCTTGCGCTGTTTCAGTATTTGTCAACATGACATTCGGTTGGTTGAAGGTTCCTTGTTCAAACGGATTGTGTCGGATTTCAGATTGGTTGCACTCACTTCGAACCCATCCAGAAGGAAGAGGACCTGCTTCATGTTCTCCGTCAACAAGTTGTCGATTTCCGAAGCACTCTTCTTGAGGCCTTTCAGACACTGCTCTTGTATGGCCTGCTCCAGAGTTTTGTTGACCACTCTCTTGAGATCCAGGAGAAAAACCAGCTTGAACCTGCAAACAGAAGCCCAACTTGCATTCAGATTCTCACACGCTGCACAGGGCGCAATGCAGGTTCTTTGCTCCTCTCCATGCAGTTGCTTTCAACACGGGGGAAATGTTGAGATCATTGCCCTGGTGCTGTGCATTGAACACTCATGCACCTGTTGAGGTTGGCGTTGGCGCCCGTGGCCCAGCCGTACGCCAGGTAGTTGCAGAGGATGGATTTGCCGGTGCCGCTCGCTCCTTCCAGCAGCACCCGCCGCGGGTTGTCGCAGCGCGTGTGTCGGTTCAGAACCTTCTCTGCCTGGACTTTGCGTCTGCAGAAACATGGGGCAGTGTTGGAAAAATTGCGATGGTCAGAGACACGGAGGTATAGTGTACGTGTGGTGTGGCATCACAGGTTGGCAATCAGTTTCACTTGTCTTCAAATTTTGTTCAATTTTGCCGACACCAATTTTCTTGCACAAAAAGAATCATGGAAATGCCACGTCGCAAGTCGCACGTTACGGCGCGCCGTTTTGCAGCTGAACCTTCTGTTTTGGGAAAAGATGTGTGAGACGGATGAGATCCGCCTACGTGAAACAGCCCTTTGCGCGACAGGCGGCTGGTCTCGGTGCACCTACCCGTGCAGGTCTGTGATGTAGGGCTGCACGTAGAAGTCGAGCAGGTCGGCTGTGGCGTCCTGATGCCAGGTGATGGGGCGGTAGTGGCTGAAGAGACTCTTGTAGTGAGATTTCAGGTGGTCGCTGCATTCAGTCAGTTCGTCTGTGGATGAAGAGCGAATGAATCAGCCTCAGGATAACAGGTGTTCGGCAACATTTGCGGGGAGTTTGAAAACAAAGGATGGGGGGGGGTTGTCATTGCAATGAAAGTACCGAATGTCCCAGAATCCTGCCCGCACCGGGTCCCAGAATGCGACGGTGTTGCCTGTTGTCGCATTGTGTGGTCATTTTCCCACATCGCGACCGTAACGACACGTCAGTTGACGCGCTGCTCTCACCCGGTCTGTACTGCGCGAGGAGCCGCGCCTTCACCAGCTGGTCGTGCAGCGTCGTGTGGCGGAACTTGATCGCCTCGCAGAAGGCGTCGAGCGCATGCGCGGGTTTGCGCGGCAGCAGCGCGAGCAGCGCCCCCACGCGGTCGGCGTTGCGCGGCGCCAGATTGATGGAGTTCTTCTCCTCGTGGCTGAGCACGCCGGCGGCGACGAGGCGCCCGAGCACCGTCTCGCTCTTGATGGTCTCGGTGAGCGGCGCGTGGAACTGCTGCAGCACCGCCCGGTCCTCCGCCGTCATCGCTGCCACTGCATGCGACAGAAACGTGACTGTGAATTTGTTCTTCGAGCAGCGAGAGCCTGAAACTGTGGGGCTGTCAGCGCCCCGGGTTTGAGAAGAATGAAGAGTTTTAGATGAAACACGTACAAGGCTCTCGGGGAGTCCCACGCTCGGTGCGAAATTGCTGATTTTTAAGTGGCAAATCAACTTGCCACAGAGCATAAAACAAGTTTTGTACAATCATTGAAAAATTGGGACAGTAACCCTGAACAAAAATTTGCCATAACTGAGGGGTGTTCCGTGTAAAACATTGTCCTGTGACGTTGAGTGGGCGTGAAATGGGACTGGAGGGGTTGCCAAGGGTTGCACCTGAAGCTCTCTATTTACCCGCGTGTTGATGTCTGGTGGAGGCGTCGCCGTCTGTCGTCCGGCCGCGGGTCGGGAGGCGACTCTCGCTCTGCGTCGTCGTCGTGTGCTGCTCCTCGAGCTCCGCCGCCGCCCCCGGGTCTCCGGGCGGGGCCGAGGTGGGGCCCGGCTCTGACGCCCCGAGCCCCGGTGTCGCCACCAGAAGAGGCCTCGTTCTCGCCCCGCGGAGGCTTCCGGTTCGACGTGCGGACGAGGCGGTCGTTTCTCCCGCAGCTGCGTCCCAAGCCTGCAGAGACTGGCATGTACCCGTGTGCTTGCCGGATTGTTCGTATCTCCGGCTGAAGAAATGGACCAATCTTGCGTCACTTAACCTCCAAGCCTGCACTTCGCAGAGAACACAGAAAAGTAAACATCGTGGACTTGGTGTGCACCTCACCTTGAGTTTCCTGACCCACTTGGCACGCACATCTTCCGGCACCATCTCATCCCGAGTCATGTGGACGAGTCTCGGGCGCGCCACGCCGCCTCCACTCACGAGTCTGAGCAGTGTCGCCTGCATCTCCTCCCTCAGGATCTCGTACTCCTGCAGAGGGACGGCGGCCGAGACGGACAGCTGCTTCCGGTACTGAGTGACCCGCGCGATCTCAGCTGAGATGCTCGTGTCGTCCTCTAGCGGCCGCTCCTCCCAGCCGTGCGGGTACGGTGCGGACATGTGACACACGTTCTGCAACAACACCATCAGCAGCTGAATGTCGTACTTGCGCGATGTCCCGCCGCGCTTGTTGCTAGGATACAGCGTCTCCCACTGTTTGGCGGAGAGCGCGTTCTGTTGACGCATGCGCCGCAGCAGCTTGAGCGTGTCGGGCTGGGCGAGGCGCTCGGACAGCACGTTGGGAGGAAAGGCGCTGTTGAAGAGGGCGCGCAGCGCGGCGGTGCCGCCCTCCACCAGGAGCCGACACAGGTGCGCGTGGTTCACAGCCGCGTCATCCACGTCATCGTCAGAGTCCGAGGTCTCTCCGTCCAGGACGTCAATCTCGTCCTCCTCCTCGTCCTCCTCGGGGTCAAGGTCTCCAACGTATCCATTGAATACGGGTTCGAACTGATCATCCGAGACAGGAGCGAAAGAGTCGTGTCCACCGTCGTTCTCCATCGCTTCTATGTCAGTGCGAACGGAGCGAACCGATATCTCTCAGCATCGTATCCGTGGAGAATATCCAGCGTGTTTGTCTGCAACAAGAGTGAGAAGTGAACAAGTTTGGATCGCCACGAACTGGATCAATCGCCAAAATGGAAACATTCATTGCAGATCCGTGAGAGCTTGGCAAATTGTTCATGTGTGTCAGTGCTCGATTGTGAAGTTCGCCGTGACGAGACTGTCACTGCTGACGAGAAGTGAACATGGAGCAGTGATACCGTGTGGAGAAACAACCTTTGAGGACGTGCTGTGGTCAAACTCGAATGTTCAGTGGCTCTCAGCTTGTGGCACGTGACAGTTATGGAAGATCATGAACTGATCTTTGAACCGTTACATTTTTCACGAGCAATAAAGCGCTTTCTCTTTGACGATTCATGAACGTTGTGCAAGTGCGTCCAGCCTCAGCTGCTACAACAGCGACTCTGGAGTTCCACTGTTGCTACGAAAGGCAAAACCGCTCGTAAATTTTCCCAATAATTTCAGTGATAAACTCGAAAACTGCGCCGTCTCACCAACCTCTCATTACCTCTGGAATTCTGTGCGACTGATCATTGATTTTGTGACAAAAGCGGTTGGCAGCGAGTTTTGATTTCCTACAGACGTGGCTTCCTGTATCGACTCCTGCTGGGCGCCGTCGATAGACGCAGAGATGCGTACAACCCGCGGGTTCCTAAATCAGCCTCGGAACCTTTCGATACCAACGCAAACAGCTTGATGAGATGCAAACACAACGAGCGTGGACGCTCCGAGCAACGGGCGCTGCGAACAGTCCATGTTCGCGCCAATCAATCTTTGAGTTTCATCGAACGTTCACAGATGTGTTTTGTGGTTCCTGCACACTGTCCTGAAGCTTGACAATGTTTTGCCTTGCGCATGTCCCGGACCTGCTGTGACCGATTGACCGCCGCCTTCTCCATGCCCGTTGGACCCCACAAGAATGACCACTTGTGTCGACCTGATGTGAGCGATTGACTGACTGATGGACTCCAAAGGAATGACCACGAGTTTCCTGTTTCAGGAGCGCGCTGAAGAAGATCTACGAGCAGGACGACACGCCCGGGAAGGGGATGGTGCTGTGCGTCGCCAGCATCGACCGTCCTCCCGACACCAACCAGGTACGAGTGGGAAACTTCTATACCAGGCGCACGTTCCCAAAGTTTCAGGTGTTTTTTTTTCACTCTGTGAGGATCCAGAACAAACTGTAGCTTTCGTTTCAGAGTTGTTCGCTGTTGTTGACTGACGGCTGGTACAGCATCAGGAGCGCGATCGACGCACCACTGGTCGCTCTGGTGGAGCAGGGCAGGATCAGGGTGGGAGACAAGCTCTGCCTGTTCGGTGCGGAGCTGGTCGGTAACCCAGAACCTTCACCCCCACTACAGGTGAGAGTAAGCTTGAATAAAAAAAAACTGTCTGTGTGCGAAGTCATTGCGGGTATCTTTTGGTGCAATCACTGAGTTTTGTAAGGATTCCCAGGCAGGTGTCGTATCTGCACCACTGGCTGGCGTTTCTTGATGACGTCTCGTGTTTGTTGCCCTGACGACAGGCGGCGCCGGACGTGACGCTGCGGATCGGCGCGAACGGGACGCGGCGCGCGCGGTGGGACGCGCGCCTCGGCTTCCTGCGCCGCCCGCAGCCGCCGCTGCTGCCGCTCAGCTCGCTGCGCCCCGCCGGGGGACCCGCCGCCTGCGTCGACGTCGTCGTCACCAGGGTCTACCCGCTGCAGGTCAGTGCTCACCAGGGTCTACCCGATGCAGGTCAGTGCTGTGTGCCCGCACCCGCTGGACTTTTTCTTGCAACCAAATCAACCGGTGTTGACTCGAGAGGTTGTGCGAGTGCTCAACATTCTTCCGAAATCTCCACAGTCGCCGTGTGGGATGGTGACTGTGTTGTGCGCATTGTTTGGTTTTGGAGGGGGACAAACGGTCTTCTCTACAACCAGAAAATTACGTAGGGAAGTAAAATTCTCTGTCTTGATGTTTTCGAGTCCCTCGGTGAACATTGCACTCGGCAGATAAACATGATTGATTGAGTTTCTTCACTCATTGGAGATCAACAGACACTTAAAATCACGTGTTCAAATCTGCTGAGATGTGGAAGGAGCCCAACCTTGCACAACCTTTTGTGGTGCACTGCTGGGTGCGTGCATTGCCACACTCTCAAGTGATCAGACAAAGTGAGGAATCACTGCATGTTGCAGCAACAGACCAAAAAGATCCATCTGCAACTTACCGGATCCGGTGCGGTGATTTGGTCCACCGGTTCAATTCCTTTCAAAATCCTTTTGAAACGAATTGAGAAGTGCGGCCCAAGTGTCGCGCTCGGGTCCGCAGTCCGACTCGGCTTCAGCAGTGGAGATCGAGAGAAGTGAAGTGTTCTGCTGTTTGTTTTCATTGATTATCAGAAGATACGAGGCTCCCGGTGCTCCGGGTTCACAACATCGGGACGCAGCCGAGAATAATCGATTACCGTCGGGATGAGTGAAGTGTTCCGAAACTTTGAGAGTATTGCGTCCACACCGTTTTGGGACCAACAGCTGATCCTGTGAACGAAGTGCCGCAAGGTTTCTTCGATTGACAGCTGGATCTATTCCATGATGCGTTCACAAAAACAAACCGTGCCTGCTTTTGACACACTAAATTTTGGCAAAAACACGCACTGCAGCTCTGACAGACGATCTTTGTTTTGTGGCTGGATCCAGTCTATCTCAGAAGAAACTTTCGAAAATGTCTGTTGCACAATAGTCGCTGTGTGTTTGCTGTCGATTCTTTCCAAATATTGGGCTTGATGGATCTCACACTTTGAGTGCAACTTTTACGGTTTTATGGTGTGGCGGTAACGACTGTGTTAAAAGATGATCAGAAAGTCTGCTGTGAATGGTTTCTCAGGTCAAGTGGACAGTCTCGGACTCAGATGAACTGAGTTGCTCATCCGCATCTCCTGTGTCTGCGGTCTAATCCGTTCCACCCGGCCCGGCCTTGTCTTCTTGTAGCCAAACTCATATTCTCCGACAGGCCATGAGAGGGGCAGTTGTTCAGACCCGAGCTGATTCGAAGTGCCTTCTACACCATGAGACATAGACTCTATTCGGGCTCATCAGTTGTCAATCATCAAAGTGTGTGAAGAGTTCTTCACAGGTGTGGTTTGAAAGTGACTGCGTCACTGTTGCCTTGCTGCAGTTCATGGAGAAGCGCGCTGATGGCGCCACCGTGTGGCGATGTGAGCGCGCCGAGACGAGGGCGGCGCAGCAGTTCGAGACGCAGCGCAACAAACACCTCGAGAAGCTGTTCGCCAAGGTGGAGGCCGAGTTCGAGAAGGAGTCCCACCAGTCCGGTGAGTCAAGTGGGGGGTCTTTGTTTCAGCACGATGTTTGAACTTACCCGTCGGAGCTCCGCTGCGCCATCTCGCGTCGAAATGGCTCTTTCGACGTTTGAACATCGCGTGAGTGACGTCACGTGGACGACGCGGCGCTGGCGCGACGTTTGGTGTTTCTCACGTCATGCTGAATCTCGCTGTTGGCGTCACGTTCGAATTTCACGTGTATCCGTGGCGGTCCCAGGTGAATCGTGCTGCTTCTGTTGTCGCCCACAGCGTCGGACACGAGCAGCGCGAAGCGGAAGTGGACAGAGCGCGACATCCGGTCCCTGCACAGCGGCGGCGAGCTGCACGACGCGCTCACATCCGCCCGGGACCCCGCTTCTTTCGAGGTCAGGCCTGCTCGAATTTCTCTGGAATTATGTTGAGTTGCCAGCAAGCGCAGAAATCAACCTCCACATAGAGAATCGTATGTGCTGCGCGCGCGCGCGCGAGTGTGTGTGTGTGTGTGTGTGTGTGTGTGTGTGTGTGTGTGTTTTCGTCGCTGTCTATGCACACCGGAAGTTTCACAGACTTTGTGAATCTTGACAAAAACTTGGCCCGATGGAAAGTGCCGTGTTCGCAGATGTGTCTGAGCGGCGCGCAGCGGGAGCGGCTCGCGGAGCACAAGCGGCGGCTGCACGAGGAGCGGCAGCAGGAGCTGCAGGCCGAGTTCCGCCGCCAGATGGCGCACACCGAGGCGGTACGTCTGTCGCCGTGCGCTTCAGAGCTTCTCTTGCGTCGGCAGTTGGAGACATTTTCTGTTGGAATGTCAATTTGTTTTGCAGACCCCAGCTCGAAATGTAGTCCCCCTTGTGAAGATCAGACTGGCAGGGTGCTCGGTGAAAGACACGGACACGAAAACAAGTGAGACTGTCGAAGTTTTTCTCCCATCAGTGTTGTTTGTCGCTGGTGCGACACAGTTTGGCTGTGATTTGTGACATCTCCCGATGAAGGAGTTTTGTGCGCGTGTCCCGGCGCTGTGGTGCACGAGTTGTGTGGTCATCATTGCGCTGTGTCGACGTGAATCGCAAATTCGAGACATGTAGAGTGTCAAACTTCAATGTAGCTTCTGTGTTTGTGCTGATGAATGGAGCTGCAAGTATTGAGCTTGTGGTGTTGCTCCAGGTGTGCTGTTGACTGTGTGGAGACCACAGATGTGTGTCACGGAAATGCTGAAGGAGGGAAAACGCTTCAAAATATTCAACGTCGCAGTTGGCGAGAACAGGTGAGAGTCGATGGTGTTGAAGAGAGTTTGTGGACAACGCAACAGATTGAAAGGGAAATACGCTGCTGTTTCTCATTGTTTTCGATGTCGATTTCTTCCAGGAGCCGGCAGGACAAGAGCCGGATTTCCCTCACTGCGAACAGATCCACGAGGTACCAGGAGACCGAGGTCGACGACAACTTCCTCGACTTGGTGTACGAACCCAGGGAGGTCAGTCGCTTGATACAAAACTCACAAGAAGTAGATCTACCGTACCCACCCGTGTGTGACGCACCTTTTGCCTCAAAATTGAGCAAAAGTGGGGGTGCGTCTTATACATGGGTGGATACGGTAATGTTTCACAACGGACACCAGGAAGATGTCTGGTAGTGACCGCACAAGAGACGCACAGCAGCAGTCCGGACTGGTCCCGTTGCAGGTCGTCGGAGCCTCGGAGCTGAAACCGGGATTCGAAACATTCGCCAACGAGGTGGATTTCGTGGGGATGGTCATCAGAACGTCCAGGCTGAACACCTTCGACAGACAGAGGTACCACTCAACTGATCTCACCAGTTCATCCTCGCCACTTGAAATCTGACTGTGAGGTGTTTGGGACCTCAACTGCTCAAAGGCCTGGTGCTCGGGTTCCAGCCCCAAGAAACCTGAAGGCTCGAGGAACCGTGGATTCTGGGACCGAAGGCTTCTGTGTTGCTCAGGTCTCTGGGTCAGTCTCTACCTGTCACCACAGTGTGTTTTCTTTGGTGTTTTGTCAGAGGTGGCGAAGGCTGCGTTCAGACGGCGTATCTGGCGGATTGCAGTGGGGACCTGTGCGCAGTCAAGTTCTGGGGAGGCCTCGCCGTGAGTATCTGCGCAGAAACACAGCAACTGTTTATTGTTTGACGGAAAACGAGCGTTTTGGTGTCGAGGACATCTTGCTCTGTCGTGTGTTGTGGCGTGCGCGAAAAATAATCGCAAGACCAACGCAGTTGAGACATTTGCAAAGTGACTCCTCTTTTTCACAGGCGTATGGCGTCGAGGACATGTTGAGTCCGTCGTGTGTGGTGGCGTGCGCGAACCTGCAGTGGCGCCCTGAGGAGCGCGGCGGCGGCGGGGCGCTGCCCACCCTCACGGCGTCCGACTTCACCGTCTTCTCCGTCAAGCCGCGCGACGCGCACCTCAGCTCCGCCGTCACCAAGTTCAGGTCGATTGTGCAGGTGGGTTCTCGCGGGCGGGACTCTGGAAGGGTTGGGAGCTGCAGTTTCTGTCGTGCGCTGACCTCTCGCAACACCGGGGGGCGTGTGCGCAAGTTCCTGGCACAATAAGTCTTTTGTTGCTTTTCGAATGTGTGGCGTTTGCAGCGTACAAGCGAACGAGCACAGGCTTCAGCGAATGACCTTGTTGGCGTCACAAATTGCAGATGCGATGCTGACTCGACCAGCAGAATACAACAGCAGTGTCTCTGGTTCTGACGCTATGACGTGTTTCCTTTCAGGACGTTCCGTATTTCATGAAGCGTGCATGTGACAAGCTGGACAGCGCATTCGGAGGGGTCGTCAGAGCGAACAGTTCTTACGTGATGAGTCCTCGACCTCTAACTCCCAGGGTGAGTAACACTTGGACTTTCTCCAAGCGATGGTGATTGTGGTGGAGCCGTCTGGGGGACCTGTAGATCAGCAGCGAGGCTGACTCACCCAGCTGCCCATCTCGAACTGGCTTCAGATCCCCCCCCTCCTCCTTCCTTTCAAAAACGTTTTGCTTCGAGTCGTCACCAAAATGATACCGTCCCGTCTGTTTTTGCAGACTCCACTCAACAACACTTCGCGCGCGCAGTCTCCGTTCAACATCACTTCGCGCGCGCAGACACCACTCAACATCGTTTCGCGCGCAGCGGCTCCACACAGACGGTGCCCGACTCCCACGGGCGGAACTCCGATGCGACGCCCTGCCGGACCGACTGGTCTGACGCGTCCAGCGGCGATGGACAAGGACGGACTGCCATATGTGCAGCAGAATGCCCCTGCGGACACTGACAAGTTGATTGGGCCTGGTTCAGCCGTCGGATTGTCGGATGCAAAGGAAAATACAGGTGGTCTCAGTGATACTGAGGGCAATACCAACGCCGAAGAAAGCAGCGTGAGCAGCACGAGTCTTATCGGCTACGGTGCAGGGACGACGAGCGACTCAGACGCGTCTTTCACGAGCAGCGAGTCCAGGTCACTGGATATGAGTATCCAGGACCCGAAGGCTGCGAGTCGCAAAGCGCTGCAGAAGCTCAAGGCGCGTCAGCTGCTGCAGTACGGAATCGCTCCGGCGCAAAGCCCGCTGACGAGCCCCGTACCGGAGCAGGTGAGGAAGGCGTTCAAACCGCCCGCCGCCGCCGCGCGCACCGCAGCGACTCCCGTCGCCTCGAAGCCGTTGCCCAGGAAACGGAGGAAGTTGTCCAGCGAAATCAAGATGTCGCCTGCCAAGGACGAGGCTGCAGCGAAAACATCAGGGAGCGGGGCACAGGAGACGAAACGAATGACAAACATAGGTGCTGAGCCGCAGGAAGAAGACCAGGCTTCGAATGAAGAGGAGAAGAGTCCTCCCAGCAAGGTTGTTGATTCGGACTGTGTGAAGTGTGGCGACTCGGAAGGAGCTTGCGCCTCAGACTCCAGCACTCAAACAAACACGAAACGTGAGGAAACCGAGGAGGACCGAGCGGAACCGAAGAAGAGAGCGAAGCGAGGGAAGAGGAAGAGAAGCTGCGTCTCGGACTCGGGACCTGAGGCCGAGCCGGAGCCAGAGCCGCCCAAACGCAGGTATTCGCTGAGGAGGAAGTGAGGAGTGCGCATGTGCGTGCGTCCCGTTCAGTGAGCGAGTTTTCTTCAAAGTTATGGTTTGTGTTTGCGAAGGTAGAAGTGTGCCAAAGCTTTGCACATCGCTTTGCCAGAATCAGCATGGCATGTAGTTGGATGAGTTGTTTGTTTTGTGGAGTGTTTCCAGAATAATTTTCAGTTCCAATGTTCCAAGCAACAATCAGTGAATTTGGAGTCTGAATATCCTAAATTCTGCAACGGGTAGAAGAATTATGTCGAAGCATTTCTTTGTGCTATACGAGTTTGACGCGCGTTGCAAAATTAATGTCCGAAAGTTTTCTCAATTCTGCCAGTTGTGACAAACTGAGCGAAAATTTTGGAAAGTTAGAATGTGCCAATAGTCTGCGGGCCGGATGTTGTTCGTTGGTGAGACCCCCTCACCCGACCAGTGCTGGGCTTTGCTATGGCTTTGACTTCTCCAGAAAAAAAAATACATTTCAGAATTTCAATCACAAATAATAACAACGTGAAGTAAAGCGCAATCGTTAGCAAATTCCAAAGTTTATTGTTGAAGTTTTCCAGTCGTTTTTCTGTGATACAAAGTTCCACATTTGTATAGTCAATGGCAGCAACTGTACTTACGAGAAGTTCACAAACTTACAAGTCTGTTCTCAAGTTTCAGTATTATCCTTGAAATTTTGACAAATGTGTTTGCCGTACTTCGTGTTTATTCTGGAAAATTGCTGAATAAATGCAAACAGAAGTGCAGACCCGGGGAACTCGATTGGTTCTTTTGCGTCACGGACCCTGAAAATGGGCAGCGCTCTCGAGTTGGTTCTTCACCGGTAAGTCATAGAGTCCGAGAATGGGCAGCTGCCTCGAGTGCACTTCAGCTGTGAGTCGAGGCGTCGGATTCTGAAGAGCCCTGGACACATCCAACTCTTCGATCCGTGCATATCGAGTTGTCACCTTTGGATGTGCGGGCCTTTGGCAATTTAACGACCAGTTTTCATGAAGATTGTCTTGTTTTGCTCTCATCCCTTCGTCAAAAGGCATAAACGGACCCCTCTGGTTGGTTCTTGCAACATGTCTGCCAAATTTATGGCACTTTTACACACGAGACAAAGTCGTAAGGACTCGAGTGGGAAATCTGAAAGCAATGCTTGATTATTGAGGTGGTGTTGGTCCTGTCGCAATCACTGTCATGTTTTCAGTGGCGGACAACACCAGGCGCAGATGTTTTCGTACTTGGTAAAATTCAGAATTGTTCTGGTCGAAGGTGGTCGCGACACCAGGTCGCACGATGTCCATGCAAAAAGAATGCATTGGTTTTTTCCCGGCGGCGTCGCGGGTGTGTTCACCGGTGCCCGGCTCTTTCCGATGGGCGCCGTCAGTGTTTGAGAGAAAACTCGCGCGCCCACTTGTGAGTCCAGGCGTTGTAGGAGCTGACGGGCTCGAGGTCCGCGATGCGCGGGGACGTGACGAGCAGCCCCTGCGACGACTTGAGTTTGTCCAGGATTTCCATTCCCGCCTGGAAGCGCACGGTGAGGCGCCGCTTCCGCCGTAACTCACGCTCGTCCAGGTCCCGGGGCGGCCTGCGGGGCCGGGGCTCCCCCCGCCCCGCCCCGGGCTGCTCCCCCCGCCCCGCCCCGGCCTGGGTCTCGGGTTGCCCCCAGGAGTCGGGTGGCTTCTCCGGAATGGGTTCCAGCGGCAGAGAGACTGACCTGGAGATCGGGGTCAGGACTCGGCACAGTTGGTTCCTCCGCTCCGGGAACGTGGCCTGGAGCTTGTCGACCAGCACGTCCTCGTAGGCCTTGAGAGCGGCGAACTGAGCCTCGGGAGACAAGGTGGCGACGAACCGGGGTCGGTCCGGCAGCTCCTCGGGCGCCGCCGGCTCCTCGGGCTTCTGCTCGGTCTCCGGCTGGTCCACCCCGGCCTGGGCCACGAGGCGCGACAGGTATATCTTACGGAAAGCTGCCATGTTGACGACCGTGGCGAACGTCATTTTGCGTTTCCGCTGCAGCTCGGCCTTCATTTCCTGCATTGACATTTTGCGAATTTTGGCCTCTGGGTCGTGGATTGAAGTCTTGCGTTGGTTGGTGTCGGCCTGACTGATTGAAGTTTTGCGTTTGTTGGAGTCGGTATGGCTGACTGAAGTCTTTCGTGGGCTGGTGCCAACTTGACTGAGCGATGCCTTCCGCGGGCTGGTGTCACCCTGACTTTGGGAGAGTTTTCTTGTCTGTGTGTCTGGCTTGTTCATCGACTCTCGTCGCAGAGGCGGAAATCTGGACTGAGACGCCTTTCGTCCCGGTTCCTTTCTCTCCGGACGAGGCTCCGTGTCACAGGCATCTGGTTCAGTCCCGCTGTTTGACGGTTTCTGTGCACTTGGTTGCGTATCTTCATGATTCTCCACCACGTCCCCGTTGTAAGATTTCTGCTTCTCTTCGATGACGTGGTTGAGCACTGACAGCGTGGCGCGGGCGAATCTCTGCCGCGCCTTGGACACGACCGGCCGCACATCAGAGGGCGCGTGGTGCGGCGGGGCGCCTGCGCCGGGCAGCGGCACGACGCGCAGCCTGTCGTCGTCGTCGTCCCCACTGGGCGGTCGCTCCCGCCCCCCGTCTGCTGCCCGCCGCGTCTCAGCCCCATGTGCCGGCTGCGTCTGTGGCGCCGGAACGGGATGGGCCGCGATGGGAGGCAACGTCAGCTGCTCCATTGCCTGAAGCACGGGTTACGAAACTGAACTCACCGTCTTCTGCTTTGCTTCAAATGCAGATTTAGATCCACGTGAATTTAAACGGCATGTAAAGCTGAGCTTGGTTCAATCTGATGCTTCATTCAAACACTCCACCGCACCCGCAGGTACAGAACCGAACAGTGATCGGGATCCACAGCGGTGGTGGCGGCGGCGGTGGCGGTGGCTTCCGCGCCCCGCTGACAACATAAACTCGGCTTCGCGATCATCCATCATATTCTGTTGACCGCAGCGTCACGTTCATTCGACGGCTACATGTGCAAATATTGACCTTTCGCTTCGCACCGACGCTTTTTCTCCTGCTCGTCTCCATCGAACGCGATCCGGTCCGCACTCGGGATCCAAACACCCGATTTCCCGACTGATATCCGATGTTTTGTTCAGCACACACGTTTTGATGAGTATTTTGTAGCTTATTTATTATCAATTGTGGAATGGTTGCTTTAGAGCACACTGAAGTGCACACTTGTGAGATCTGTCTGCGGTGAAAGTGCGCACTTGACAAATCTGTCCGTGGTAAGAGTTTGAAAACATGGCTGTCGAGTTGCCATAACGATGACATCGGACGTGGATCTTCAGTGCGACATCAGTCAGGTGCAACTTGTCGTGATCCTTCGATCACCAGTGCAGTGCGACCTCACTCTCCAACATTCCGTCCCGGATACAGTGTTCACACGCACTGCCACCTCAGCGGCGGAGCGCTGGTTTGTGGTCACCATGAAATGGCCACCTCTCACCCTCCAAAGTGAGAAACCGCGATGTGTTTTGCTGTTTATCTGCATTTTCCTGACGGTATCTCACTTTTCAGTGTTCACTTGTTAAGTGCAAGAGCCGCGCGTGTTCAACAGTCCGTGTTCTTCTTTACCGCCAGTTGAACAACTGACGTGCTATGGAGTGCAACATGACGAAAATAGATTCACCACAAATCACAGGTGCTTAGAATCAAGAGTTCTGCTCACAACACGGGGAAATTTGCAAGTCAAATTGCCGATCCCTGAGCATCACTACTGGTGTTCGGTTGATCAGGGCTGGCGATGACCTGATACACTTCCTCCGTGAGGGTGTTCCGTGCACCCATCACGTTGGCATGTCCAGCGTTCACGTCACTGACGTCACTGTCTTGGGATTGCGCAACCTCTGACGTCACAAGCGGCGTTTGATGCACAGGAACTGCGTCTTGCGGCATAGATGTCGTCACTCGTTGAGGCTTCTGATCTCCTTGGTTTGTTTTCTTCTTCCCTTTGGCCCCAGCTGACGCGGCCGCTCCCGCAGGTTGCGGCCGGCCCGGGTCGGCGGCTCTGCACCGCGGGCGGTGGTAGCAGCTCGGCTTGCGGCGCGCGCTCACGGCGGCGGCGGCGTCCGCAGCCTGAGCCTCCGTCAGCAGCCCCAGCGCCAGCCCCTTCTGCGGGTGGTAGCGCTTGATATGCTCCTTCAACTTGTCTTTGCGAACGCTGAAAACGATTCAAGACAACCAAGTCAGGTGACGTTCATCAAACAAAACCTTGTGAGAACCTCAACAATCGACTCAACTGTGTTGGTCCAATTTTGACACCAGGCTGCAGACTTGGGATGGCTCTCTGAGTACAGAGAGTGAAAGCGTGCGTGAGAGTTGCTTACGAAGCGAACTCGCAGTCGGCGCAGGAGAAGGGCTTTCCCGCCTGGTGGATCTGCTCGTGTCGCGACAGGCTCCGCTGCCCGTAGAAACTCTTGCCGCAGTGGAGACACACGTGTCTGTTGGTGCCCTGAAAAAGGCGGAGTGCGAAATTAATATTTTTGGTGACCTTTTTGGATCATTGCCCCGATGCAACGCGCGTTGTTGCATTTTCTACGCTTGTGTGAGGGTCAGCTGCATCAAGTTGCTGGTTGCGGCAAATGACTCATTTGGCATCACTGTGCACCTTTGCAAGGATCTTCAAACATTCTTTAAACTGAAAGCAGAAATTGCTTGAAGATGACGTGGGAACAGGTGCCCTGATTCTGAATCAACTGAGAGCCGGATCCAGGAACCATCCACTCATCCTTTCGCATCAAGTACAGCCAAGAGACTGTCTTGCTGCGTACACTGCATCAAACTTGGTGCGCGACCCTCAAAGGCAAACTTGCCCTGTGCATGTCCATGTGTTCGTCGAGTCGACTCCTCCGATTCACTCGGTATGAGCAGCCCGGCCACGTGCATTTGAACAGCTGACTCGCTGAAAAGGAATGACAGAATATCACCACCAATTTCTTCATTGCCTGCAACACGTCGAATTCTACAGTAACAAAAGTCGTTGATTTTTTTGGCCAAATGACAAGGGACACCCCGGCGGACCCGGGATCGAAGTGGGGCCAAATCTGGTCCGGCATTGGTGAGAAGGGGGGGGGGGCAACTTTGACAATGGCATTGAAAAGGAAACAACTTTCGCCTGCAAGGGAATGAAATTATTTTCGGTCTATCTCACGATCGTGCAGCTTCCGGTGGACCCTCATGGAGCTCGGGTGTCGGCTCGTGAAGCCGCAGACGTCGCACAGCGACGGCGTCGACCCGTGGCCCTTCATGTGGTGCACCAGCTGGCGCTCCGTTGGGAACGTGCGCGCGCATTTGGGACACGGTACCCTGGGCGTATCTGAAACAATCAGAACGCGCTTTGTACATGGGTGCGTTGTCCGATTCTCTTCATTCACAATTTGAATTGAAGAGAACTGGTCGCTTTGCTGAGAACGATAGAAGTGGCGCCATTGTTGCAGACACGATTGGTTCTGTGAACGCACCCACCCATCAAAAACTCACCCGGGGTGACTTTGGTTCTCGGCCTGCGCTCCCTGGGAAGGAAGAAGCTCTCATCTCCGCCTGCGCGCGCAGGCTTCTTTCTGGGTCGCTTTGGTCGAGAAGCCAGTCTGAATTGCGTGAAGTTTCCTGCCTCTTCAGGGTTGGCAATGTCCGCTTCGACAGCACTTGGGGCTTGCGTGTCTGTCGTATCTGGCGCACGTTTGTTTGGGCTTTTTCGAACACGCGGCTCACGTTTCCCTTCAGAGTCAGTTGTCCCTTTGGGGCGCACCTTTCCTATGCTTGTCGTTGTCTGTTCACGAGGCGTTGCCTCGAACATTTCTCTGTCATACACAAACTTCAGCAACGCGTGAGTGACGAAATGTGATTTCAACTCTGGTCTGTACAACTCCAGCACTGAATGGACCAAGTCACTGTGGAGATAGTCCGGATTCACTGTCTGCATCAACTCAATGTAGGATCGCTCCCGGCTCTCGTAGCACTGACTCACCCACTTCAGAATTAGCTCAAACTTGAGCCGCTCAGTCTCCCGTTCGCCGTGGTCGTTGCACCTTTTGCAAACGAGCCTCAGATCTTCAAGACTGAAGCTCAACAGGTTTGGGTCCTGGGCGACTGAGGTAAAATTTAGAGCCAAATACTGGAGGACAGCTGCCGACAGAGCAGGAACACTGCACTTCGACGCCAGCTGCAGAATCCCGAACCAATTTGATTCACTGATGTTCTTCTCCAGGGTTTTGCAACACAACCTCAACAGAACATTTGCCTCCAGGATTCCACAAAGTTCCAACATGCATTCTGCATCTAGTAGATGAAACACAATCCTTCCGGTGTACATGTAATCCAGAGTGGACTGCACAATGTGGTGAGGGGTCGCTGGGAAACTCAAGTGCTGCGGTTCATGCGCGGTATTTTGGTTGAAAACGCTGCGAAAGAACGCACTGTTCGCGGCCAGCACGCACTGATGTGCGTGCAGCTCCTGGCCGTCCACATGCAGAACCACGTCGCAGTGTTGTCTCGCAGCTCGCTGCTCCTGCAGCGTTTCCAGCAGGGTTGCAGGGTAGTCGTCATTCACACACTCCAGCTCCGTCTGCAACGACACGAAGCAGTCAAATCCACAGCTGAAAGGCAAGGAAGCTGTCAACACATTGTTTACATTTTTTCATCGCGTGGAGCACATGTATGCACACGTCAATGGATCTAGATCAGACGTGAGACGTGAAGGAAGAAAACCTCGAACATCGTTCCGCACGGCGGGTGTCGACACCGGTGAGCTCTCTCGTTGAACAAGAACTTTGGTTGTGTTTACCTGAATGTTGTCAGATTGCACGTGTTGTTTGTTTACAACTGCAGTGGGCGGCAGGTGCCCGGATTTACACAGAGGGTGGCCACCCTCGGCCATGACCTTGTGAAGATGCTTCACAAGTCTGTACAAGAATTCTATGCCTCGTATTCTGTTTGATGTTCTTCATGAACAGCTTTATGGAGCTTCTCTTTCACAGAAAAACACAGAATGTGAGAGTTTGAGCTCTCTCTGGTCCAACCGGAAGAACCTGTCGGGGGAGTCTGACGCATGCGCAGACAGAAGGCAACAAAGGGGGACGTTTTCAACAAATTTATTCCAAGGTGATTTTCTTGAGGAATTTCACCAGAAGCTTGCTTCTGTGTCAGTGCGAATGTTGCACAAAATTTTGAAAAGTGCGAGGATGCAGGAAACTTTGTGATCGGTTGGGATTTTCCTTGTTTTCGTGAGGATGCAAAGACGACTCATCTTGAATATCGCCCCCCTTCGTTGACTGGTGTCAACAACACGAAGTTGGTCTGCAGCTCCAGAGATTTTCAGCCGAATAATTTGATGGAATATGAAATCGGGAAAGTGTTGAGTGAGGTCAAGGATAGAAAAGTGACTGTGCTACAATGGAAAAGTGTCGAAAATAGTTGTCACACTCTGGAATTTGGAACAACATTGTTCAAGCTTTTGCCCTTCGAGAGAAAAGGCCGGGTCTCTGAACCCACTGACCAGGGAGAAAGTGTAATTTGAGCCATTTCCACTGTGAACGATGGCGAATGAAACAGAGAAGAAGCTGATCTTGGTACACCATCAGAATCCACTGAAGTTTTCTGAAACGATGCAAGGTCTCAAGGCTCAGCGAGACAACGGGGAGTTCTGTGATGTGAAAATGAACATTGAAGGCAAACAGATTTTTGCGCACAGTTGTGTTTTGGCGGCGAACTCACCACACCTGAAAACGCATTTCTTGGACCCCTCGAACTGGTCTGTCGGTCTGGCGTTTCCAGCAACCAACGTCCAGACGACTGAAGCTCTGATCGATTACATGTACACGTCATTTCTCGGAGTTCATCTTGACATCATGGAAGACTTAATCGCTGCAGCTGAGCAGCTGCAAATGACGGATATCCCTGCTTTGTGCGAGGATTATTTGATCCAAACCTTGAGCTTGAGCAATTGGTTGTCTGTTCGAAGAATTGCAAGGCAGTGTTCGTTGACGTCGGCGATTGCTCACGTCAGGTCGTGGATTTCGTGTCATCTGTCGGAGATCATCTCGAACAGTGACTTCCTGGAACTTGACAAGAGTGACGTGATTTTAATACTGACGGACTCAGTGGACAAGAAACAAGCTGAACTGCTGGAAGCTGTTCTCACCTGGTTGTGCCACGATTTCCAACAAAGGAAAGAGTTTTACACAGAGTTGTTGGACAATGTCATTGATATGGCGTTTTTACCTGCTGATTGTTCTCAAAAGATTGAAGAAAACCCAAAATTCAACGAAATTGCCAAGAATGAGGTGACAATAGAACTATTGAGAAAGCTGCGTGAGGAAACAAGTTTGAACAACTGTGCGAATGACGGACACGAAAGCGAGGCAGTGACCGAGACTGAACATTTCTCTGACCAGGAAACCGCCAAAAACGTGCTGCCAATGAGCAGATCAGAGAAGAAAAGCAGAGGCCGACCACCCAAGCAAAAGGCCAAGACCTCCGAAGCTGAACTGCACGCTGAACCTGATCCAAAAGATGGTGTCAAAGTAAAAACCTCCGCGAAACCGAAACAAACTTCGACGCATTCAGAGATGCAGCCCAGAGTTGACATCGCAGAGCGGAACTGGTCTCTTTCACTTGCAGATATCAACAACTCAAATGCGGGAAAGAAACGTGAGTGCACAACAACGGTGATTTATTTTCAGAACAGAACAACGTGTAGTTTGTCAGAAAGTGTGCTGGGCCAGACTGAGAGCAATGCTCACAATACCTACCAAAGGTTTCCGTTTGTCTCTGCACATTTTGCTGTATTTTCAAACAGATGTATTCGTTTGCAGGGAAGGTGTGGAAGTGTCCGTGGGAAAACTGCTCATACGAAACCCTGTACCAGCGATCACTGGAGAAACACGAGGAGTGGCACCGCGGGGTCAGACCCGAGGTCTGCGAGGTCTGCGGGGACGGCTTCGTCAACGACAAGTACCTGCTGCGTCACACCAAACTGCACACGGGGCGTGGCAAAAAGTACAACTGTCCCTGGTGCCCGTATGAAACTCTCAGGTCTGACAAACTGAGAGATCATACAAAGAACGCTCACCCCTCTGTGGCCTTGAAGTTGAATTTGTACAAGAAAGGTGCAAAAGGGAAGCAAACCAATTATGTCCTGGACAGCGACACTGAGGAAGATTTGCAAACAACTGGTGAAAAATCGTCTGAGCAAACGGACAAAGCTGAACCCAGTTTGGAGTTGGATGACGCTGGTCTTGAGAAAACTTTGGCTCAGAAGAAGAGGCGAACTTTCCGCGCACCACAACAGAGAACGAAGCGAGTGGCCGGGCAGGGAAACAGAGCTGCCGACACAGATGCCGGACCCTCTGCTCCGGTGCCGCCCAAGAGACCGCGAGGGCGTCCTTCAGCCGGTGAGTCCACCGCGTAATTCCCCTCGGATTCGAGCGTTTCGGCAGTGCTGTTGCGCTTGTGTTTTCGATCTTGTCGTCTTCAACGGACATGATGTGCACTCATTTTCAGGAAGACTTTATCCTTTTTTGTGGAAACATGGGGAGATTTTGATATTTCTGTTCATCTGTTTCAGTACACACCGAAAAGAACATCGCGTGCCCAAAGTGTCCACGGAAGTTCTACTCGGAGGGGCAGATGCGGCACCACCTGCGGGGTCACGGCAGCGACCTGCCTATGCTGTGCGAGATCTGCGGCTTCAGCACCAAACACTACTGCGCCATGAAACTGCACAAGAACGTGCACTCAGGTATCTACTCACTCAGTCAGGACTCTCAGATGCAGGTGCAGTGTGTGTAAAACTGCGCACAACAAGCCGTCACCAAATGTGTGTGTGTGTGTGTGTGTGTGTGTGTGTGTGTGTGTGTGTGTGTGTGTGTGTGTGTGTGTATGTTTGTATGTGTGTGTATGTATGTGTGTGTGAATATCGTGCTCAGGAATGGCGGAGAAGACTCTACCACTTTGCCAACCACCAAATCTGCTCTTCTGGAAGACTTCGTCGAGCATAAGAAACCAACTGGTGTTCCGTTCTCAGATGCCCTCCCTGTGTTTTGCAGGCGACGTGTTCAGGTGCAGTGTTCCAGGCTGCGACTACTTCACTGCGGTGCGTTCTCTCATGGCCGATCACAGGAACCGCCACAATGACGTCAGGAACTACATGTGCTCCATCTGTGGTGCGTCCGCTTCCCCGAGTCTTCCTGAATACCCGTGCAACACCGTTCTGCTTCCCAAAACTCATCTGTGTACGAAAAGACGCAGACTGAAATCAGAACGCTCGAACCCAGCTGGGACTGCGATCAGTCCAGGCCATGTCAGATGGCGGTTCTCAGTTTTGGCACAGGGCTCTGTGTCAGAAAGCGTTTTGGCAGATCCATGTCTTGTTCCAGGCAAGGCGTTCATCGCGCGCAAACACATGCGCCGCCACGAGTTGACGCACGCCGAGTTCAAGCCCTTGGCGTGCGGCGTGTGTGAGTTCCGCACAACGCGCAAGGATAAACTGAAGGAGCACGTGCGCGTGCACCACCCGCAAATAGCAGTTGCCATGGGATACATGACGCAGGCGCAGTTACAGCAGAAGATGGCGAAGAAGGTGAGTTCTTTGTGAGTTCTTTGCAAATCAAGACATCTTTCTCAGCGTCAAGTTTCTTGAATACGGATTGGTGTCTTGAACGCAAAATTCGACCTGTCTGCAGAAAGCGTTCTGGGCGACAACCTTGATGAAGCAATCCGATTTTTGCATCGTTTCAGTTCAATCGAGAAACGCACAAGCCGTACGCGTGCAGCTACTGTGACTTCACAGCTCCGAGCGAAGGCAAATTGGTGGAGCATGTCAGGAAGAAGCACAGCGCAGAGGCCTTGCCGCCAGGTGCGTTGGGTGCTGACCTTTTCACGAATCGTATCGCGTTCTAGTCACTGTCACACTGCAGCTTTGGTGCACGCGCCTGCTGCTTGGGTGTAAACTTTGATTCGCTTGGCAGGCGAACATTTTTGGCAATCCTCCCCACGCCCTCCAAGTGACCCTGAAAAATTGTTCAAGAAGCTCGTTTCCTGGAGGTTCACACTGCTGAGTCGTCTTGTTTTCGTCACTGCCGAACAGTTACGTGCTCCACAAGAGTATTGCCAAGCACGTTGAACTTTTGTTGTCTCTTTAGATGTCCAGTCAGCAGCAGCATTGAGAGAAATGGACTCGCAACAGACGCAGAAGACGACACCACTCAAGAAAACAGACTCCGATCCGAACGCAAACACGGTGGCATCCAGCAACGCTGTGGAAATGTTTGTGGACAACTCGGAGGCGAGCAAGTCTGAGACGTTTCCAACAAGTTTCGTTCTGCAAACGACTGTGCCATATTCTGTGACGGGAAATGCGGTTGAAGCCCTGAGTGCGGACGCACTGGAGGAAGCTGCGATAGAAGCTGCCTTGGTTGAGACCAACGCAGACGGGTCCCCTTCCCGCACTGTGCCTGCCGCCTCCGACCCACTTCCACTGCTGGACATCACTGAGCTCACCCAAGTTTCTGCGCAACAGCAGAAGGTGCAGCATGGCACCACAGACCACTCCCAGGTCACTCTGAGTCTTCCGACAGTTCAACCGGACGGTCACTCTGGTGACGGGGACGCCAGCGCGCAGGCGCAGCCCTACATCGCGACGGTGATGATTGACGGTGTGGCCGTCCAACTGCAGACAAACTCGGAGGGAGAGCTGAACGCTCATTGGCCAGCACAGTGAAAGTGCCGTGGACTTTGTGGTTCGTTTCTGCCCGTGTTCATCCAAGTACAAAACGCAAAACGTACCTTTTTGAGTTTGATCGCATGTCTTCAGCACAGGACAGGAGTTGTGGGTGCGACTTTCAGACGGATGAACACAGCACGAAGTGATTTCTCACGAACTAAACGGCAGCGGGTTCCGGCGCGCGCGAGTTGGGCCTCTGATCAGTTTCCGCGGCATTGGTCGGGCTGGGCAATCTAGCAACTGGTCAGACACGATTTCTGGAAACTAAATCTGCGGTGCTACGTTCAAACAACAGAGGCTTGAATTCGTAAATTCGAGATTTTGGTCACGGTCAGTGCGTTTTTGCCTGACGATGGCACGCAGAATTGTCGATTCGTCTTTTGACTTGCCATGCTGAACGCAGACACGGACAGTTTCCGTTATTTACACAAAATTTATTACGCTTGCTAAAATACATACAAAATAACCAAATGAAACAGTACCTAGTCTTTTTGTAACGTCGGGGGAAAAGCGGGAGTGAATTGTGTCATACACAACATTCGACTTCCACCATCAATTTCTACACACCGAACATGCAAAGTATCGAAAGCGGACTTTGTCACAACTGAAGACATGACGACGCTTACGACCCAGGCTCTGTACAGAGTACAAGACGAATGAGACATTTGTGGCGCACAACCGAACCGAATTTGTCCTTCATTAACATCGGAACATCATTGGTGTGGAACAGTCAATGCAAGCGATTGGTAAAATTCTCGCGGAACATCAAAACTGGAATTGAAATCTGATCACTGATAAAATCCGGAAGCAACTTCTGAACAATAAAAGCGCCAATACTTCAAAGCTTCCAATTCCCTTGTACAAAAATATCTCTATCTCTCAGTACATGAATGTTCAAATGAATACCGCAAGCCGGTATCTTTTGAACGTGCAGGTCCCTACTGTACGGAAATGTGACACGAACGATCAAGAGCATAAATAACTTACACACGTAACGACGGGCTCAATTTTACCAGTCCATAAAAAGTCTAGAACAATGATAAATGCATCTCGTCTTCCAAACACGCATCCTTTCCTTTTCTCTGAAGTCCACCAAACACAGGATGAACAGAATTTGGAACCGTCTCGTTTCGCTCAGGAATCGTGGCTGCTGCGTAACGCGGTGTTGGCACCGGCTTTACACTCTTCTCTTCGCTCAGCTGTTTACTCGTCATCGGAGTCTTCCTCCTCCTCGTCATCATCATCGTCTTCCTCGTCATCATCATCTTCCTCTTCCTCCACAGGCTTCTTCTTGGGCGACGGCTTCGCTTTCTTAGCCCCGGCGCCTCCGCCTCCAGTCTTCTTGTACGCGTTCATCTCCTGCGAAGGGAACACGTTGAAGTTTAGCGCAAATCAATAATCTGGCCAAGTGGGATGAAGTAACGTGTGACCCGAAAATAACTTTGAACAGAACGTAGAACATTTTTGGAACACATGCAGGACTCGCCCACACGCCAATAGCAGTTGACTGGTACTCACGGCTTCGTATCGCTTCTTGTCCTTGGCAGCGAGAGCCTCGAACTTGGCCCTGTTGGAGCAGACCTCCCACTTCTTGCCGAGCTCCTTGGCGATGTCTCCGACACCCCACGACGGGTTCTTGGCCTTCACGCCACCACGCTCCTCGTTGCAGAAGAAGAAGAACGCTGACCTGAAGAGAGAAACACGGGCAGTTGTGAAACATGCATCACTCGGGACGATTTACCGTCAGTCCAAACTGTCACAACCCTACCGCTTCTTTGCGTCATCCTGAAGTTTTTCTCTGGTTTCATCTTGCTCGAGAACTGGAGCCACTTACAGAGCCCTCTTGGGAGCGTTCGGGTCCTTCTGCTTCTTCTTGCGCTTGCCTCCGGCAGGGGGGCCGTCGTAGTTGGCCATCTCCTTGTTGTAACGCTCCTTGTCCTTCGCAGCCATGTCCTCGAACCTCTTCTTCTCCTTGACTCCCATGGCCTGTGTGGGCAACGAAGTCAACAACTGTTTCCACAATGCGACTTTGGTCATGATTGGTGGTTTCAAGATCTCCACAGATCAGCCCCTATTTGTCGATTTATTTCTTTCACACCGTGGAAACGTTCAGATTGTTGCCGCAGTTGTGCCCAAGCGTACCTTCCATTTCTCGGAGCACTTCTTGGAGAACTCGGCGAAGTTGACGGACTCTCCAGGGTGCTTCTTCTTGTGCTCCTCCCGGCACACCTGCACGAAGAACGCGTACGAGGACATCTTGCCCCGGGGCTTCCCGTCTTTCTTTCCCATGTCTGTGGATTGTGGTTTTCTGACTGGATACTATTCACCTGCAAAACGTAAACAAGTGTCATCGAAGATGCAAAAGTGGTTCGATGATCAGAGCACATGGGTTTGTGCGTTCAAATTGTGTGTCAGCACGCACAACTGTTACGTAATCCAACGTAATGAGTACTCAACAGGTATGACCCAAACAAATTTGTGTCAACATCAGAAATTCCTATCAAACACTTATTTTCGCCCTTTTCTCCGAACAACACACCACAACCCTGCGACCACTGCAGCCAAATTCGCTCGCACACAATCTTGAGTACCTCACACCAAAACCGGATTTTTTAAAACTCAACAATAATGACATCATTAGATATTTACATGACCCACTTTCCTGACATCTCATTAATTCCACAAAGTCAAGAAAACAATGCTCAGTGAGCTCCCAAGATTCTCAAGTTGGTTTGAAACAGTCTTCGGTTCGGCCTCATCCACCATTGTGTCCATTGACAAGCGTTGCCTCCATGCCCACACCATTGCACTGTACAGTGCTGGTGGCTTCCTACACATTCGGCACAAAGGAAAGAAACCGCCATTTTCTGTGCACAACTGGCTGCCACTGGTTGTAGCAGACAAAGGAATATTCCTATGTTCCCAACAAACCTTTCCGACCAAGTAAATTTGGTTGTCATTTGCGCCCAAGGTGTATGGCAAGACGAAACTTCTTGGCATAACAAGTCTATGGAGTCTCCATAGGCCCTGTGTTAAAACGCTTCCCCTGCCTTTTACATTGCAAATGGCTACACTCGCCTCGTGAGGAAAATTGACCTCTAATTTCGAGAAAAATAAAAATATGCCACCCACAATCAATTCCTGGGTGCGTTTCAGTTCAACTTTCATTCATCAAAAAATTTGCCGAAAGCTTAGGAAGAAGGCTGACACTTTTAAAATTTGGGCCTTCGCCTCACACGAAGGAACGACGCTGCAATGCTTTTCCTATGGGCCCCGGCGCTGACATGCAGAGGCACAGGATTCGCGATTTCAACAAAGACGCAGTCCAGCTTTTGGCATGAAAAGTGGACAAGATCTCAAGAAACTTTGATTCTGAGGCGACAGCAACGTGCTTACATCTCTTGACCATCATATATTTCACTGTGGAAGACTTGTCACACGGCGATCTGGACAAAAATTGCATTTTTCAAAGGGATGTCCTTCCTCTACCCCAGTGCATGGCAGCCATCATGGCAAAAGCACAGAAAGGCCAAATCCAACGGGCGAACTTTGTAAATCGCACAGCGCCTGAAGTAACATTTGAACACAACGCCAACCACCACCAAACCAACAAGAAGAACACTAAGATCCATCGCAAAATCAAATTCAACCCAAGATCAAAGAAAAAGCAGTTCACTTACCCGAATTTGAAGAGCAATGTGCCGACTAGACCGCCGCAGTTCAACGTCACGAGCCGCGATTTGAAGCGACGAATCAGCGACGCGCATCGCGCGGCGGCGCCAAACAGCGGCATCTGGCGGGAAAACATTCAATAACAAACAACCGACCACGTGCAGCTACTAAAGGCACATCCAGCTACAAATTGCAAAATTGCAACAATTCCCACGATGCATAATGGAACTTATTCAGCGTGTATCAGTGAATTTAAAGCTGTTACAGCGTTGTTTTTGAGGTTTCTTGGAGCCAAGCCACCCCATCCGGGCCCCGGTCCTTTCAGGGCCCCTGGTTAAAGGTCAACGGCGTCACGTGGGCAAAACAGGACAGAGAAGCAAGCCGAAGCATCGTGTCGATTTTCTTGTCAAGGCCAACAGGTGAGCTGCAGGGCTGCAAATCTGTCTCTCTGGTGTGGATTTTGTCATGAATGGTTTCTGAGTTGGCGGGTACTGTTTGTGTGAGTTGAGTGAAGGTATCTTGCCCCATATCGGCGTGGGCACCAGATTGTTTTCCTGTTTTCGTCAGCAGCCAACTTCAAATTTGTAACCACAATTTGGTTTCCGCCGCTTCCTCGTCAGCAAATTTGGGCTTCAGCTCTCGGAACTTGTCACCTTTGTGTGAGACAGATCCTCCAGAAGAGGTCTCATGCATCAGACGATTGTGCAGCAGATCAGCTGGAATAGATTTGCCACGGAAACACCGGTCCCACGAGAAAAATTCAGCTGGTCAATTTCCCAAGTCACTGCCAAGACCAGATCAAGATGTGGGTGCAGAACATCTGGAGGTCTGGGTCACGAATTGTGCGTGTGTTTGCTTTTTGTTATGAGATTGTTGTCCAAGGGATGAAAACGCGACTGGTCAGGCTCTGATTTGTCTGTCTGCTCAGTGAGATTCGTTGTGATAAGACTGTCCATTTGAGGACACCACAGAAATTTGACTGCGTGTTCCCACGTGTGGCCACCCTGCAGCAGGATCTGGTTGCTCCAGAAATCAGTGTCTGGGCGTCTCATCAGGGAAAATGTCAAATGCGAGAAAGATTTGCACAACGTGTTGCAACACTGAACACATAGTTTCACGTGGAAGTTCCTGGGCTGCAGCAGTTCATTCGTTGCCTCTGGATAGCCTCCTGGGATTCTTCGTTCTTTTTCGAACTGAAAGGCTTGCAGTCAACTTGATCTCCGTGTTGACAGTTGTGAGTTGACGATGAGCGGAGCGAACGGGTTCGGGAGCGACTCGCGAGGCGGACACGAGCAGATCTGCTGCCTCGTCGACGACGGCAAGAGGTGCGGGCGGCGCGCCGGCAACGCCAGCTACAGCAAACGCATCCAGAAGACGGTGCAGCAGCGCCGTCTCAAACTCAACATCGACCACAGTGTGAGTGGCCACATGTTCATCGGAAGTGCCAAACGTGAATAGAAACTTCCACAACAGCTGTCACTTCTCCAGACATTTTTGAGCATGAGCGCCATCGCACCAAAACCGAAAGGGTTTTTGCTATTGATGCCGCGCCGTTTCAGTCCGTGTCCACAAACTTGCGGAAATGTGCTAACGGTGGCGCTACTGTCTTCTCAGCAGGTGCGGCACATCTACATCTGCGACTTCCACAAGAACGTGATTCAGAACGTGCGCACCAAGAGGAAACGGAAGGACAGCGAGGGCGGAGACTCGCCGGACAACGACTTCGATCTGCCCGAGGTGCGGCCACACGAAATGCCACAGTCACGTGCCAAAGTTCAGACTGTACAGTTTGACAGAACCAGCGGAACTTGCCGCACCTTTTCAAGAGTGATACAAATTTTCAATCCTGTTCTTTCAGATCGACTTTTTCCAAATGCCAGTGAACACCCTGCGGCGTTACAAGAGGCACTACAAGCTGCAGACTCGACCTGGGCTGAACAAGGCACAACTTGCCGACGTAAGTTGCGATCAGATCCGGTGATGCTGGTAGTGGTGTGTGCTGGGGTCAAAGCTTCATTCTCGCTGTCTTCGTGTCGTTTGTCCATTTTCAGGAAGAGATGTTTGCAATGTTTTGAAACCAGATTTTGTGTTCTTTTTTCAGACGGTGGCTCGCCACTTCAAGACCATCCCGGTCGTCGAAAAGGAAGCTCTTACTTTCTTCATATACATGGCCAAAAATTACAAAAGCCGCTTCGACAACAAACACATGGACACCACGTCTTGAAAGGAGAAGTGGAAACTGATACGGATCTGCTCGAACAAATGAACTGACGCTTGGACCTCCCCAAACACACCAAGGATTTTGCGTCAAACGAATCTCTGCAGCGAAGTGGAAGTTCCGTTGTGGTTCTCGAGGATCTGTGTGCTGGGGCGAGCTGCTGGACAATCGTGGACAAGGACAGCTCTGTGTGTGTTTGAACGAGCAGCTTGGAGCACTGCAATTGAGATGTCGCCATCAAGAAGGGAATATTTGGCCCAAACCTGTTTGACGGGTGGAATGCTTTCAAAATGGACTGAGAATGAACTCGTGGTTGACTGACAAGCCATAACTCTTCGTTTTTGCGGGAGGACACATTCTTTTTGAGGAATGTTCTTCCCTCCGCGTGTTCTCCAAACCAAGTTTGGGTGAATAAACTGAAACAAAGAATGCAAAAGAACGAATTGTCGATTTTACTTGCGCTTCTCGCTTCAGACCAAACACTGAAGTTGTCAACTCCAAATTTGTGAAAATTCGTTTCGGGAGTCGGTTCTGATCTGCGGCAACGAGATTTCAAAGAAGTCGTCCGACAAGCTTCAAACACAAGCGACTAAATTTCAGAAAGTACCGGCTTTATTTGTACACGGCAAAATTGAAGGAGGCAAAAGGCCAAACGTGTCTCGTCTCTCGTCACAGTCCGTCTGAACGGCAGATCACAACAGCTTTGCATCAGACCAGTCAACAAACTTGCGAACATCCGGCAAACAAAACCGAATGAATTTTCTGAATACAGTCTTCAGACAGCGTCTCATTGAAGGGTCCCGTGCGCAGACATCTTCGAACGTCAAACGAGTCATTTGTCGGAAAATGATCACAAGCAGAACATTCGTCACCATCTCCCACGCGCCCCTCCACAAACCTCCCACCGTCCATCTCCCAATTGTCCCCGCCTGGCCCGAAGTGGTTTTCCGCTTGACTTTTGATCTCAACTGTTGCAAATGTTTTTGAATTCGCATCACGCATGCCTGGTGTGGTTCGCCGCTAGGTGTCCTCGGCGTCGTCGAGTTCAGACCGGAAGTGGGCGCACTTGGCCATGAGGACGCGCACCGCCTCGCTGAAGAGCACGTCGGCCGCGAGCGCGCCCGTCGACTCGATGCTGACTGCAACACGGACAGACAAACGGGAAATCAGCGCATTGTGCGAAACTGTTGTTCCCATTGAGGTGAGGACGGGGTGTTCTGACCGAGCCCAACGCTGACACGACCTTGACTATTCAAAAATGAAGCGACCTTGTGTAGTGATATCACAAACGATCAGTTGGGTATCTCAGGTGAGACTGGCCACGGTGGCACGAATCTCTATTTTTATTGAATGAACAGTGCTGCCATCTATACTGCGGTGGTTCAATTTCACAGCTGGTGTGTCACACCACACTCCTCCCCCACCAGGGGGGGCTGGCTTCAGCCAATTAATTATATTCTGAATATTTTTGTATTAAATTATTACATACATTAGACAGTGAATAGAAGCTTAATATCAATTTTGTGCTATTTTGCTGGTTATTACCCAGCATCCCTCCCCCCCATGGGGTGATCACGTGACCCCTGTGGTTCTGGTGCCCTTTTCTGAGAAAATGTCAGATGTGGTTGAGATTGAAGCTTTCAGCTTCTTAAAACAGGAAATTTCTCGCCAATTGATTTTGGTTTCAAGGGCTCTCGATCGATCACCACTCACTTATGTTGTGATCAATCAAGTAATCGATCACTTTGCCCAATTGGCACCGGTGCGGACCCAATGTTTCCGAATTTTAGTC
>JAAUXT010031183.1_pt1 | contig 71797 bp, 70 predicted proteins | sample 7278171 | NCBI WGS metagenome assembly JAAUXT01 (sample SAMN14350112, study PRJNA611818) | marine sediment metagenome | isolation source: surface marine sediment (1.8m) | place: French Polynesia: Moorea | collected 2018-08
ATCTGAGTCGGAAGCGCTCAACACACTGTGAAGAAGTCAATTCTCACACTTGACCAAAATTCTCGTGCTTTTTCAAACACCACTCTGACATTGGTCGTCTTCCACGCCTGTCTAAAATTTCTGTCTCACAGTGACCTCTCAAACATGTTGTCACTCTCGATTCTGCGCATCTCGAGCAACATGTTCTCGAGGTCAATGTTCAACAGAAACCTTGATCGACAGGCGTGGAAGACTCCCTCTGACATCGTGGTGCGAAATCACACTCGCATTACGGTCAGCGTGTGAGATTTGTTACATCGTGTTGGTTTTGCGAGCAGAAAAACTTCGACTTGTGTGATGGGATTTTGCGACAAATTTGCATGACAAGAATCAAATTGTCCTGGAGTCTTGCCTCTCATTGAACAATAACTTGCCTGCAGTCTCTGAGCTGCGTGACTGCAGGCTGAGCTCACCAATGAAATTTGCAGTGTCCGGCTTCCCGGATGCGTCGGTTAATTTTCAATCTCCGGAGAACATGACCAGTCAAATGAAATGCATAATTTACCGACCCTGATGCATTGGCGCTGCTCGTAGAGACAGTGCTGGCGTCGGAAGCTGAGGCGAGTCTACGAGGTCGTCTGGCGTGCATTCTCATTCACGTGAATCCAGACTCGCTCCTCTTTGGCGGAACTTCCTTTGAAATGTTTGCGAACCGCCACTGTGGACTGAAGGGCAAATTTGTGGAGTTCAGTGGGTCTTTTGGTTGCATCACAATGCCGTTTGTGCACCCTTTGTGTCCATAGCGGATACGGCTTGCGCGCTGCATAACAAACGAAACTCTTTGCGCCCTGTCGTGCAGTCTGAAGAAGCAAAGTTGTGACGCATTGCTCGTTGTTCATTCGCAGGACGGACTTCAATCGGCACAGCTGAAGCGAAGGCGGCGCAGGACATCGTCATCTCGGGCACCGGCGTCGAGAACGAGCACTGCTACATCGTGCACGACGCCCACCAGGTGGTGCTGCACCCGATCGCCATCCTCTGCTCCATCGACGGGAGACAAGTGAACCACCCGACCCGGCTCACGCAAGGTACGTGCTTTACCAATCAATCGATCCACTTCATTTGATAAGTTTTCCACAGATCACACACCAATAACAGGACACACGTCCAAGATTCGGTGGGCGTCCGCCTGGGTGACAGTCAGGACATTCTGTCTTGCGCACTTAGAGGTGCCTCCTGGAGACGTTCAACGGAACGGTGGTAAAAATGTCCAGGCACTTGAGACTGCGTAATTCAGTGGAATATTGCGGCCACTATCAGTGAACACTCGAGTGAGAGGTTTGCACTTGAATCTGTCACGTGGAGAGCCCTCAGCGCGCGTCTTCTCGTGTTGCGTGTTTACACCAGGTGAATCTCCCCGAGCGACGCTCGCGCCGGAAGTCGTCTCGAAGCAGCGCCCGGAAATTGCGCTTATTTTGTGTTGTTGGCCATCCAGTCCACGTGCGTGTCGTGGTCTTCAGAATTCAACAAGAGCACCTGCACGCTTCCTGAGACTTCTTGTATCACCAATTTTGACGATCAATACCAGATCTGCACGTTTCCTGTGCATTCCCAACCTTCCCTCCACTCGATTCACGTGATTTCAATTTACGCCAGAGGAGACAACCACAGCGACGTTGAAAATCATCTGAGTATCAGGAGCTGCGGCTGCAGGCAGAAAACCCCATTGTTCAGAGGTGTAGTAATGTGCAGAACGATTCCGTCGCCGTCTCTGTCTCTGAGACTCCTCGGCTGTATCCGCACCAGGTGCGCGCGGTGCGGAGTCTCGGGATCCCGGGTTAATGGGTGATTTAGACGCTAATTAGCTTGGATCTCTGCCCCGGTGCCTCGCGTCTGATCTCGGGTTCTACGGAGACGCAGATTGATCGAATCTGGCGCTCGACTCAACAACATGTTCCCTGGATCCAGGTGTGCGCGGGGCCGGAAGGAACTCTCGTAGGAATGATACTACCTTTGCAGGGGAGAGTAGAGGCTTTGATTGTCTCACTGAAGAGTGAGAAAGAGAAAGGGAAAGTCAGATGTGAGCACCTTTTGACGTCACATAAGGAGGAGGACAGCAACGTGGATCCTGAAGTAGACAGGAAAAACACCTTCTCGCATTGGGAACAACCTTAAGTGAATCTGCAAATATTGGTGCAGTGTCGTTCTGGACGAGACCGTCACCTGAACGTGGTTCAGGATGATGTGATGTGCTGGCTGTCAGCTGCACGTTTTAAAGAAATGAGCTTTCAACAACGTATCACGCAACGTACGCAACCGAAGCTGGTTTCAGTTTGTTTGCCAAGAGCACAATGTGACGCTGGAAATAGACGTGGCCTTGACGAGGCCCCGTCTCCTTTTGTCGTTCTGTGTTCTGACGCACAAAACGGTGATGTTCGATTGAAGTTTCGGTTCTGTGTCAGGCAAGGCAAAGTTTCGCAACGTCTGGGGGCGAGCAAGTGACCAATTGCTGTGCTGCATGTTGAAGCGTCCTTCCCCTTTCTCATACATGAAGTACTTTCAAAATTCAATAGGTTCGGTCCGGTGGCCTGATCCAGGTTCCACCGAACACAGGAATTGCAGCAGGGAGTGAAAAGTCGAAAGACCAGGAAAATGTGTCGCAGGGTCCGTCAGAGAACCAGGCCATATTGCACGATCGCAGACATTCAAGCGTTCGTACCATACTTGGTCACTTGCGCTTGTGAAAGTGCATTTTCCCAGTTGATGGGAATTCGACCAACACGATCTTAACTGATTGATTACTCGTAGCTCTGGAAAGAAGAGTTTCCAGAAGATTTTTCCAGAGGAGTGGCCGTGAGAGTATCGGCTGAAAGAGCTGACGTTCAAATAGCCGTATATTTGGGAAACAAAAGGCAGTAGTGGCCTCTGCACGCAATCTTCCAATTACGGTTGTGTACTCACCTAACCAGGTACTTGTGTTTCATTCAGACAACGCCAAATACGCTGTTGCTTCTGCGTGCCGAGTTCTGGCTTTTGCTTCCAGATTTGAGGCGGTCAGGGGCTGTGTGGTGGTGCGTCTCAGAACATTGACACGGAACGGAAACAGCCACAGCAGGAGTAGATGGCACAATGGGCGGGGTGGGTGACTTGGCTGAGAACCATCCGTTCTCCTAAGGCGTCCAACAATCATCGGTTCCTTGGAGTCGTCAGGAACTCGTACCAGAAGTTCTTCAATTGATCTTGTCTGTAAATCTTGAATAACGTGAACGTCCTTCACACGAAGCAATTTTCTGCCCAAGTACCTCCACCTTCCTCGTAGTTGCTTCAGTCAGATCGCGGTGGTGTTGATTTCTGGTCTGGTATATGAGGTGCGAGCAAACAGAAAAGTACGAGTTTTTGGCCTTGTGTCAGGCGGCGGCGGCGGCGGCGGCGGTGGTGGTGGTGGTGCACCTGTGGCGCTGTTGTGTGAGGCTCTGTGCAGCGCACGGTGCTCAAAAGCCAAAACCACCTCCCTGTCACGGATTGAAATCTGTCGGACGAAAGACATGCTGGTTCAAAGCAAAAACGCGGAAAAGTGAAAGCAACAGTTTTGTCAATTGAAGTTTTGGCAGACGTCAGCAGGTTTGTATGGCTTCATTTGTTGCGAAAGCTTCAAAGGACCGTGTTGGTGTTGTTGCTCAGAGCTTTGGGCGAGCGCTCGAATGTCTGTAGCGCACTGCAACTGCACGACACAAGTCACAAATGACAATGTCGTGGGCAACGCCCGTCTTCATGGATGGAATCTTATCTGACCCGCAGAGGAACAGTTCTTGGACTGGATCTCTGCAGGGATGATTTGATGGTTACGTAACGGCCCCAGGGCAGGTAGATCTGGCGAGATAGGAGAGAGGCAGCTGCAGACACTCAGGTTTTGTGTTGGGCAGAGAGACCCCACAGGAAGATTTTGCTGCTGAGCTTGTGTGGACCTCATTGCTGTGTTTGCCTGGTGAGATTGTGCGAGTCGCAGTTGCCTGGAAAGATGTTCCGAAGATGTCCTGGACCGGTGAACGTGCAAGGTTTCAGCAGTCTTGTTTCGTTAGTTGTCAGGGGTAGGAAGCACCTCGGCCTTTGCGCACTCTAATCCTATCCTGCAGTTCCATTCGAGACAAAACTTTCTGAGCAGTTCTTCGGCATGTGTCGTGTCCCCTTTGCCCTCCATCTGCAGCGTGTGCGCGCTGGATCCGTGGTGGGAAGCCTGGAGGACGGCTGCACGAGTCGTGCACGCTATCGCACGTGCGCGGCCTGCAGGTCTGTTGATCCAGGTGCCGGGAGCGTGGCTTCGCGCGTTCCCGAGCCAAACCCAAATATTTGGGATTGCCAGTTCGGTCGCGTGCTTTTCTTTGCTGTTTCTGAGACGAACAGCCACCCACGTGTTCAGCACGGCGTCTGTGGTCGTTGCGTCTGCAAAATCAAGACAAGAATACAGCTCAGCTGCAGTCTTCTAGATCATCAATGTTTCATTTTGATGAAAGTGATTGGGCGGAAGTTACGCAGCGTGTAACTTTGACTTCAAACGGACAGCGTCGATTTGTCTCGGGGAGACAGGGTCACTGTGAGTAATGGCGAGGGGCGCCGCATCCAATTTGCGTCGGCCCATTGTGAACCGGTCCGGGAGGCCACCTGGTCGCGCAGCTGTCCGCCCAGAACCTCCGATGCTCATCGCTCGCTGCGCGCAGCGGCGAAGGTCATGTTCGCGCCGCAGGAAGAAGGGATGAAGAGGGGTCCGCTTCGTCAGGTACTGCAGCACCTGTGGAAAACATCTTGGGGCACAGGACGAGGGTAGCTTCAAAATAGTGGTCACACCTTTCCTCTTGGGATCGCTGCTCACCTGATAAAATGTTTCTGCATCAGTGTAGGAATGTGCGGACCTGATTTGTGCACCGTCTCTGTTCAGTGTTAGCATTTGCAATGCGTACATTGACATGGTTTTCTTCATCTTGGCAAAGCTTTTCAAGTCACCATTGACGTGTCAGAATTGGTGAGCGTAGGGAGTTCGTGGATTCTGGGTGAGGTACATTAACACAGCTCGTAAACTGTAGGAATTGGAGAGGGGCGGGATTGTTTTGGATCTACCTGTCCACGAAGCCATTACTGAGACCAGGTTCAGATGATCCTTGCGAAAAGACAGACGAACAGCAAGAAGCGCAAGGAAACCGTCGCAAAATCCTTCCTGTGCCTGATCTACTCAAGGTTTTCCTTTCATACTGGTTTTGCATGTGGGAAGATTTTGTGAAAGAAAACAAGCGACAATGCCGTGGTGTTTAACTGCGAATTCCTGCGGATTTCGGTGTTTGTTCATAAAATGCTTCCATTTCTGGTCGCCATTGCAGTTTCTTCGCGTGATATGCTCCATTGTCACGATTTTAACACCTGTGCATAAAGTTCTCATTCATTGACCGACAAACGCAGACTTCAAACAGAAGCAACTTTGCAGGTCAAACCAATTTCGAAACGCAAATACTCGCAGTATTTTATTCCACACAATTGTATTATGCACGACAGACATGCCAAACCCTCGTTCTTCACAATGAAAGTTGCATGACGGAAGATTCAGTGCTGCTTCCGTCTCGTGAATATTTGACTGAATCCGTATTCCCTTGCGGACAGAACGACGCGCCTCTTCACAGCTGTGCTTTGGATATTCAAGACCATCACAAAGCAGTTTCTTGTGTTACTTTTCACACGTCGGGGCAGGAGGGCCAGGGGGTCCTTGTTTCTCGGAAGGATCTTTTCCATCAAATACAGGTGTCACACGGTCAGCTTTTGTCGGAGTAGAGTCTGGAGCGTCCTGTGTCTGGAGGTTCCTGGACGAGTGTAGAGTTCGGGTCATGGGCGCCGCTCCAAGCAGAACCGAGCAAATGTTTGGATATCAAGCTGCTGTGCGCCCGACGAAAACCGAGACAAAGTTACTATTTTGCTGTGTCTGCAATTGTTTTGATGTGCTTGTCAAAATAAAAACAAAGCACATGTTATTCGCAGCCAAAATAAAGCTTTCTCTTCAACAAAAAGTTTCCAGCAGCTGTGCAAAGAGTGAAGACGATCCCTTGTCATACTTTGAGGAAAAAGCTTGTGCGTCAAATTTTGTTTGCACAAGACGATCAGGTTTGATCGGCCACTTCAACCAAATATATCTTGTTCGAGCGGGTGGAAAGAACAAATTTTCTTCACCAGAGTGTGTTCTTCACGGAAAGTCAGGTCAGTTGAAGCTTGTGATGTTGTTCCACAGGTGGCACGGGATACTCGGGGGGATTTGTACCCGTACAAAGCTGATGTCAAGTCCAAAGATGCACAGGTCGGGCTGGGTGCTGACGGTTGAAACAAAAAGCTTGATGTGGTTTGTGAAAGATAACAAGAAGCAGAATGTCAGAATGTGTCCAGCATGTGTTCCTTTGTCGAGTTTCTCTGGATTGAATACGACAGCTTTTGTGCGAGGCGCAAGGATGTCAGTCTGTGCAAGGCAGTTGATGTGACCGCGTCTTCAGAAAGTGAGCTGATCTCGGGCCTGGATGAATCCTTGCAGGGCTGTGTCAAACCGTGAAGAGAGTTTGACCACGGAAAAGGTTGTACGCGTCACCAAATGTAATATGCCCATCCAGTTCCAGTGAAGTCCTTTGGTGGGACGTTTTGGAAGTTGCGGCTTCAAAATCGTGTGGCTGTGAATCAGAGAACTGCACCCAGTGAATCCAATTCGTCGCTTTTTGCTCTGGTTATGAAATGAATTGTGCGCAGCCATATTGTGTGTGAACATGAGCACATGTCCTAATTGTCGGTGCCAGGAATAGATCTCTTTGATGTCTTGCAAATTTAAATTGACTCTTGACTTCGACTCGTAGGTTGCGCTCAATACCGTTTCTTTTGCGCTGAACCGTTCAAGGACAAATTCCACACTCAATCTTCTTCTTGAAAGGGAATCGAAATGACTGTCGTCGCATTTGATATGCCGTGCAGATTGTTGCCAATGAAAAGAGAAAAGAAATTGTGGTCTTTTGGCAGAGTTGGTGGTGATCTACTCGTACCCAGGTTTGTGGCCGTGCTTGGAAGAATCGCTCCACGACAAAACATTGTCTTTGTCATCTCTTGGCTTGCTGCTTTTTTTCGCCGAACTTGAATTTGTCCAGTTTTCTTTGCGTGTGCGTGTGTGTGTGCGTGCGTGCATGCGTGTGCCTGTGTATGCGTGTGCGTGTTTCAATAGACCTTGCCACATGAAAAAACACTTGCAAACAACGTTCTGGGCCCCTGACTCCCCACGGATGTTGGTATCTCACGGTGGTTCCGCCACATGTGTTGCGCGACGGATGTGGGCCGAGAGGTTTCAATTTGCAGCGTTGACTTGCGCAATTGAAATCAGCTGTTTTTGCCACGTTTTGATGACGAATTTGCGACCTCAGGTGATGTGTGGCTTTGGCCTGGGTTACCTGCACAACAACAACTGGTCGATTTTCCTTTCAAAACTCGTTGACGTTGGGTCAAAACCTTGGATGTTTGGCCACGGTCAGTGTCAGAACGAACACAGTTCAGCACAAAGTTGTGGATTGCACGTCGCTCTTCAATCATCTGGAGGAACTTTGAGCACGATACCTATTGTACCAACGGTAGAGGTAAACAGGATGAAGTGGACCATTGTTCACGCAGCTTCGTTGCAAATTTGATCCACGGAGTCCACATTCTGCTTGCTCGCCGACCAAATTCCACGGGTGACTCAGGGAAGAAATGTGTCCAAGGATCCGGTCGGCCTGTTGAAAAAACATTGGGCCCTTCAAGCCATTTATTTCTCTTGCCGTGACAGGGGAAACCTCCCGCTTGTTTGTTCCCTTTCCAGCTGTTGTAGATCCATCCCTGGGCTTCTGCAGATTCACACTTCAACAAGCTGGTCAAGCCATCAGCGGAGTGTTGGTGTTTAGGTTATCAGCGGTGGACGAGGGCCACAGGTGGCGACGAGAGGAGAGTGAGTGAGAACTGTAAACACCGGATTCACGGCGGATCCAAGGGTCGGCTGAAAGGGAGGATTTCTTCTCGTAGGAACCCAATGTCTGTTGAAATTGACCTGTGCGAAGAGGTGAGATGAGAGGAATGGTCCCTGTTGGCAAGTGTATCAGGAGGTTACCTCCCTGGTTCCGCTTGTACGAAAGCCTGGCCCGTGTTGTTTCCTGTTCATCTCCAGATCAACAGGGAAGAAAGTTATGATTTGGATCCGTGGACAGACAGCATTCCGCTGTTCAGCTGCCTGGATCGTCAGACAGTTACAGATGTGAGAATGTGCGTCGAACAAGGACCGCTTGGGCCTTCAAAACGAGTATTGCTCACAAGTTCCACTTTTTCCCTTGCGAGTTTTCCACGAACAGCGGAGTCGTTGTTCCCGACGGCTTTGCAAGACCTGTTCCCGGTGGAATCGCCGGGGCGGGTGCATCATGTCCGCGCCCATCAGACGAGCGGAAGTGGATTCGACACCTGGACCTCTCGGGACAGAGGTGGGTTGGGCGGGGAAGGATGAACCAGGGAGGCAGGCGTGCTCGCGTTGGCGCTGCCCCTGAAGTCACGGGTCAGGCTCAGACTGCGGGTTCAGAATAGAATTTCAGGATCCAAGAAACTCCACGGCTACCTCTGTTGCTTCGAGTGAAAATTAGAAGTGCACTGGATTTCAAGGTTGTGGCGGTTGATGTTTGCGTTGTATTTATGTTGTCTTTGTGCGCCCAACCGTTGCAAACAACCAGTCAAACAAACAAGAATTTCCATTTTCATTTGTTCACGCATCACCCAAACCATATTGTCAGCGCATTGGCAACTTACATGTGGAGTGATTGGCAAGGAAAGCAGTCAAATTGATGCTGGCAGTTTTTTGTCGGATCCACTCGAAAATCACTCAAGGAGCAAATAAGTTGATCGCAGATGCCGAGGTGTAGCTGTTGCAGCTGTGATGAATGGAGCCGGAGTTTTTGAAGGGCTAAAAGCAGAGAAGCTGTAAATTAAAAGTTTTTTGGTGAGCTGCATAGGTGAGAGATTTACGAGTCTGTTTCGCGGATCCACGTGTTGGGAAACAGTGCAGAATCCTGCAAGTTGACTTGGGACCTTTGTGTACGGAATGAACTCAACCAGCTCTGCAAGACCTGGATTTCTTGGTCTGGCGTCGGATTGAACACGAATGGCCCTGGACACCTTTGAAATTCGATTTTATCTGGGAAAATAAACCACAACCCGACTTTGCGTTCCATTGCTGTTGGAAATGCACATTGGACCCTGGTTCGTCGCACTTGTCTTGCTGTTTGGGTCGATGCAGCAGAATTCAGAGGGCGAACCCTCGCATTGAGTCCTGGATCCACGGGATCTGCGACTGGCACCGAACCTCGCATCCGGACTGATCCAGCAACCTGTCTGTATCCGGCGCGGTGAGGCGAGTGCGAAACTCGAGGAGTCAGCTTCATTCTGCGCTGCAAACCGCACCGAGGCGCTTGTGTGCGCGGATAACGGACTCTAGTACACGTTGAAATTTTATTTTTGCTGTTGGTGGACTAAAGAATGAGTCTTCATGAAGTGCATGGGAGGTGAGTGACAGTTCTCTTTCATGCTGGTTATTTGTAGCACTGGTGGAAGGGGGCGTTGGCAAGACAGGTCGCAATTTTGAGGCAGGACGTGTTTGAGATGAATGTACGCTCGTGTGTGGGTTTGTTCTGACGAGGTTTGATGACGGCTGCTTCATTAAATCTCCTCGAGCTGTTTTGCTGTTTTGCTGCCTCAGCTCAAGGAAAAAGTTTTGCAGATGGTGCAAGGGACCTTGAGGGGAACGAGTAAGAAGTATGAATCGCTGTCTGTGCAACGTTGAACTTGTGGCGCAAACTTCCATTCAAGTTTCAGCTCGTATCCACATTTGTCCACACAAAATTGATGAGCGCGAGAGCCACTCACACAGCTGATGAAGCGACAGATGCAAATGTCCACTTCCTATCTCCATTTGCCAATCAGGGATTCACAACCTAATGAGGAAAAAAGCACTTTGCTGTTCCCATTATCTGCGTTGAGTGGAGTGCGGCTCTTGATTGGAAAGCTTTTCAGTTTCAATTCCACTCGTCTGATCTGGAGATAATGGCGGATCATTGTATGCGAGTACATCTGGCATGGCGCCACGACATTGAATTTTCCACTGTTGATGCACACAACAATGTCGCTGGCGCGCGGTATTCAAAACAGCAGAAATCGCACCGGATGTGCGTACGAGACAGTCAGTGGAATTGAGCAGTCAACGCGCACCGAGTCCAGGAGTCTGGAGCCGCTGCAGGAGTTAAGGATCTTCACAGTTGGCTGAGTCACATCGCCCCGCGGTTGCTCCTCTAACGAAGAGCACCTGGGCGCGAACAACAACACGCATGCTGCGCCTGTCGACCTCGATTCCGCTGACGGACGAGTCCGGTGCGCGGTTTGATTCCGCGCACGCGCGCAGAGGTGGATCCAGCGCGCATGCGCGCGGGGAATGAATCCAGTGGATTCAATGTGCAGGCCTGTTGTCAGGAGGCACAAGAAATGAATGTTGTTCGAAGAATGCCGAGCGACTCCTCTGCAAGTTTTTCGGTGGATCGAGGGGTGTATCGGAGGGGTGTATCCACATGAATGAATTCTGATTTCACCCTCAATAAAATCTCAGTGGCATCAGAAAAATTTGCCCAATGCAGGGCACGAAATTTGCAGCGTGTTTGTGTCCTTTCATTGGTCGAGTTCCATTCAGCTTCAAAAACAGCGGCGTCTGCAGATTCTGCCGTGCAGATCACGACACAGCGCCAACGACCTGAAGCTATTTTGTTTGTGAAGAATAAAACCATACGTCACAAACAGATGGAGTGAAAGGGACAGAAATAGTTTTTGCTGTCATGCGAGTGAGCCGCACTGCACGTCCGTCCATAGATCTATTGCTTGCCGTGCGTCCAACAATCGCTTGGAGAATGGCGTCTTTTCCCAGCGGGAGCCTGCTGTGTGTGAACAGTGTGAATTTCATGCAGCCAATTGTCCAGGAGCAGACCCGTTTTGGAGGCTGTTCAGAGCCACGGATGGGCCTTCCAACTGTCGAAGGCCCACGAATTATGCACAAAAAAGAAGTGCTGGTGCGAAACATGTTTTCTTTTTGCGCCATCAGAAAAGCTGCTTCTGGCCATCTTCCAGATGTTGAATTGGTGAAGATTTGCCGTTGTGGGATCAAACAGGTCCAGATGGAGTCCTTTGTGCAGAAGGCTTGGCGATACTCACACACCTGTTGCGGTCTCTGCACGTGACGCCAGCAGCAGGAGACTGACGTGAAGGTTGTTTGGTGGCGCTATTCGTGACGGAAGAGCACCACATTTTCGTTGGCCGTCTTTTGTCCAAACACCTGGCTGAAGTACTCGTACCTGGAATGCCGCGGCTGAAGGTACTTCTGCAGGCCACGTGTTGGCGTCTCCTCAGGTCCATGAACCGCTGAGACTGTGCAGGCATGAACAGCTTGGTTGCGGTCAATGTTGGTTCCGTTGGTTCAAATGTTACATTGCATCTTTCCTGCACGCGTCCAAAGTTAGTTTTTTCTCGTCCAGACCTTGAAAATTCTGTGTCGCAAGCGAAATCAAAAACTCCACATTGAAAAAGTTGTGCAAACGTACGCAAGCTACGACTGGATAAGACAGCAATGAAATGTTGTTTGTGTTGCTCTGTGGTGAGCTTTGCAGCCATAATTCTATCAATAATATTTGGATTTGAGCTCCACGTGAGATCTTCCACACGGACGAGCGTTTTGTTCGCTTCTCTGCTCGAGAAAAAAAGATTTCTCCTGCAAAACTTGACTCGGCAGAGCAAATTATTTTTCTTCGCGAGACAGAAATCTGCGACTTTTTTTTCAATTGTTTATCAACAGAGGAAAAAGTTTTGGAGTTGTCGGATCTATCGAATCTCAGGTGTCAGGATAGAGCAAAAGATGATTTGTTTCGGCAGAATTGTGATGATTTTGGTGGAGTCTTTCTGCGGAGCAACTTGACCTGCAGATGAAGGGTCGACGGAAAACGCCCCCTCCCCTCCCCTGTGAGGTTCCTTTGGTTCGCACAACTGCTGACAGATCTTGACCACATCTCAAGTGTTTGTGCGAACAAAAGGTGTCGATTATCTTCACAGCAGACAAACACAAGCTCCGAGTCTGTGGATCCACTTCAAACTCCAGATGAAGACGACACCCGAATGATAGAGAAGCAGCGAGGGCTGTGGCGACAAGCCTCAAGAGTCGCCTCACGACACACAGCACGGCGGGCCAACAATCCACTGATCCAGTGCTGGATGCACCTCGTGTTTCTTCTCAGACTCGCGTTGGCATTGTGTCTTATCTGCAAGTCGCAACACAATGGTCAACAAGCAGAGCTCTGCTGCCTGAAGGGACAGAACTTCACATACTCTGCAGAAGGTGGAGCACATACACAAAGACGAGTGACATTTGACGGGAGACCTTCTCGAACCAGTGACGCAAAGCGAGTCAGAAATAGCCATGTGGAAAGGTGAGTTTCGGTTTTGTGAGTGCAGAGCTGGAGTATCTTCAGCGGTGAGGAAGGATGTTGAGCACCTGATCTTTGGAACACGATGTCATTCATTCAGCAGAATCGTATCTCCACGTGAAAGTTTGCAGTCAAAGGGGCAACCCCACATTTGCCTGCCAAAGTCCCAGGTGTCTCGTGGTGCATGGTTTTTGTGCAAAATGAACATTCATGCTGTCAAATTTGTATTAGGATTTCCTTTCCTCGAAGATTGCTTGTCTCAAAGCCCGTTTCCGAGGATCAACTTCCATTGTTTGGCGACGCACTGAGCGTGAAAACGGGTTTGTCTGCTGAGCCCGTGTGATCCGCGCGGTGTTTGCGATGTCAAGAGCAATCCGAGCGAAGAATGGCGAGGGTCGCAGAGCCGACAGGGGGCACAAATTGAGGCTGGCATCAAGCAGAGAGAGAGCAATCTGTTCGAATCAAGAGGGGTTACAATAACATCGGCCACAAAGCGCGTGTAAATTTGCACGACGAACAGGGATTAAACGATTTTGTTTGAAAAATATTCGTGGTCCCAGATGGGAAAGAGGCTTGTGAACACGTTGGACCTGTTGAGGCTTCGGAGAGGCTTGCTTGTTTGCCAAAATGCGTGTGTGTATGTGTGTGTGCGTGTATTATCTCTGTTCGCCTTTTTCTCAGAGACAGGAACCCCTCACGGGGGACCCCTTGTCTCTCATTCGCTTTGTTTCGTCAAACTCTGCCAGCAGAAACAGAAAAAAGGTGTACTGTTGAAAGATGAAAGAGACCTCATTTACGTCACGTTGTGAACGATGCCTTTTGAGAGTAATTTTCTTTCTGATTTTGCTTTGTACGAAAACATGTGAAAATAGGTGAGCTGGATACCTTCTGGCTCCGCGGAGCCATCTGAGCAACAGCGTGATTGGTCCAGATGGTCAAGTCTGTGGGTGTTGAGCCACGGGCTTCACGCAACCAGATGATCCCCCCACTGCAGCCTGGAACCCAGATTTGATCTGGATCATCCCTGACCTCGACGGTATCTGGTTCGTCCGGTGGCAACGGGTGAACGCGCTGCGAATTGCCGTGTCTCATCGAATTGGACACAAACGAGGCAGAAGCGGCGATGCAGAATCTGGGGGCGTGTCCCGTGCGCAAACTGGTGACGAATTGTGCCCCAACAAGTGTCTCTTCAGGGGTGGGTCAGTCTGGTTGAACTTGCCCAACAAAATTGCAGTTTTCAGCGAATTGTTCCTTTTTGCCGCAGGGTCTGCCAAAGTGCTCCTTGACGACAGACTACGTTTCTCAATTGCCCATAAAAACGTTTTTGGAGACAAAATCTCGTTTTGTTATCTGTTTATTCCACACTGTGGCATCTGAGTGCAGATATCTTGATTTTGACAGGAAACATCCGCTCGTTGTTCCTTGTACGATTCCAGAGAAAAAATCTGGATCAAATCTGGGGTGCGGAGTTTCACGCAGATCGTACAAATACACGGCGTTTTTACTCCATGTGATACAACAAAGGAAACCGAGTTGTGTTTGTTGCCCCAGGTTTCCACATGTGAGCAGCACATAGTTCGCAGGAAGGTTTTTGCACAGGTGGAATCTGGCTGGGTTTTTTCCTGAGCTCCACTGGAATTTAACCATGGCCAATTAGGGAAAGGAAAACACCGGGACCTGACACGGTGACACTGAGACCAAAGGAAGTAAAGTTACAGGGAGTTTCCAATGCTGTGATTCATTGTGGATTGAGTTGTCATCAAGAAGACGTTTTGGCAAAGTGCTCGACCAGCGAGTCTCTCGTATCGTGATCACTGGCAGGTGGTCCTCAGAGGGCGAGGTCGTACACTCGCAATCTGAACCTCCGTTGCTCACACGCTTCAGAATGACAAAACTTCCTCTGCACGGGAGAGCCTGACAGGCGGTGTGGAAATTTGTACAGACTGAGTCTATTGAATGGAAGGAACTGACCTCGCATCGTTGGAACTGCTGCACCTGGGACTTCAACTGCCGATTCACCCGTCTCTTTGTTTCGGCAATGATCCACTTCAAAGGTACGAGCAACGTTGTTCCAACCAAGAAAAAGTTGAGGTTCACACGTTCTGGGTTCGTTATGTTGGGTGAAAAGTATCGTTTTTCGTGCGTCGCCCACTGAGATTCGAGTGCGCGGAATTTCTGGCGCGGCCTGTTGTGTTGATCGACGAGGTTTGCCGGGAGTTTGCCTGTCATTCGCGTGAATATCTCAAAAGTGATTTCAAATTGAAAAGGTGTCTTGGTTTCTGTGGTCAAGGGTGTCAAGGACTTGACAACATGGCAGGAACGAACAGTAAAGTCTCAGTTTGGCATGATGGGAAAGTACAAAAATTTCCCCAGGACCCGACCCACCAAAAGGAGGATTTACGATTCTGTGAGGTTTTGCTGCTTTTCCCCTGCAACTTCAGCGAATACCCACTGCAGTTCGTCAGTTGTAATGCGCTCAGGGGTGAACAATAAACGTCTGGGTGAATTCGTGGAGGGAGCGTAATTCAGAGCAAATGAGAGTAAGAATCAGGGTCTACGAGTGGTGTCCAAGACAACGATTTCATGCACTACGTTTGAGGTGCACGTCAAAGGAAAACTGTATTGTTGCGCACAATTTCCACAGCGCTGGGCAATCACAAAATACCGTTGACGCTGATGCTGAGGTTGGCGTTTCAAAATTGGACAATGCATAAAGTCCCAAACGTGAACCTTCGACCTGCGCAAGGTTTGACAGGATTTTCAGAAATCAGAGACCGAATTTTGCAATCTGAGAATGAGGCGAATGGACCCAACAGCATGTGACAGCTTCTTTGTCACAAGCAGAGACAGCTTTGATGTGGGGAGACACCTGCTTGTTCGCTCTTCTGAACTCGTCTCCAGTTAGTCCTCTGTTAGAAACCCAGGAACCTGTTCCGAGCTCAGTGTTCGCAGATCCTGCCTGAGTGAGAGACGACCCAGGTAATGCCGTTTTAATTGTATGTGCTGAAATCTACATACAGTGAATGGTTCCCAGAAGATGTTCTCTGCATCGGAGAAGTTGGACTCGATGAGGTGAAGGTGGAGGAATGCTGCTCGTGCCAGTCGGATCGGTCGCTCCAGTGTGCGTTCCGTTTTGGTTTTCTGACCGCTGAGTGCTGGAAATGAAATTTTTCAAGACAGAATACAGAGGAAATTGTGAGGTGCAAGACTCTGAAAAACAAGGAAACGACGACATACGACAACGTAGACTTGTTCGGCTCGCGTTTGTTCCAGTGTGTGCTTTTGTTGTGTTGGTCAGAAGATCTGAAGCAAACAGCTTGGTTCTCTTGGACGGAATTTCGCTGTTGCGCCGCCTTAAGTGCTGCAAAAAGCGTGGTTGTACAGACGCAACGTTGGGCCCTGTGGATGTGCTCTTGGAAGCCATCTGGATTCAAGCGAAGAACAACAATTCGTCTCTAATCATAATGTATGGACCCGACCAAATCGTGGGCGGATGATCGCGCCTTGAGACGCAAAACGCTGGGTTCATTTCAGACGTCCGTTCAGCTAACAAAGTCGAGCTTTTCTGCGGAGGTTGTGAAGTTGAACGCGCGCCTATCTCTCACGGGAATCCACCAGACAAGCGCTGCGTCCAGAATATCCAGAAGGAAGTCATTAAAAGTGACTCACGGCGCCCTGGATGTTGGTCTGTAGCGAAGCAGCGCATCCATTTCCACTTGCGGACCAGGTTGTTTTCGAGTTTCGTGATGAATGAAGTTTCCTACGAGGATTATTTTTCATGCTGGACACGACAGACGCGGATAAACCGGATTGTAAGGTGGGAAACTTGATCACTTGTACGCAAACTACATTTGTGACAAGGTGTGTGTGTGTGTGCTTGTGTCCTTCGTTTTGGACACCAGAAAACAACAGGCAAATCTTTGCTGCGCCTTTCATTTTCAGATTGTGGTTTTGTTTTCGCTCAATTGTGTTGGTTCAGAGCTTGTTGAAAATGCCCACAGGCACACATCTTTTGTGCAACAGTCTGAACGCAAGCAACATGGACTCCTTTGTGACATGATTTTGTTGAGCTGACTGCCTTTGTTCCTCATTGATCTTGTCCAGAACATCCCACCATTGTACACACCCAGAAGACTCAATGAGTGTACAGTTACCAGTTTGTACAACTGGTGTTTCTTTGACATTGGTTTTGATAATCAGGTTCCTTTTTGACGTGGCTGAGGCATAACACAGTGACACAGACTGCAAAATGAGCTTCCTGCAAAGAATTTCTGGACTCTGACACTGGCCGGTTGTGTTCACACCGATGTTCTTGATGGTTGGCTTGCTTGTGGACTGTTGCGTGGAACAATGCTCACTCCGAGAATGTTCACGAAATCGCAAAAAAAAGTATTTTGGCCGCTCAATACGTGTGATGGAAGTGTGAATGGGGAAAGGTCGAGATAAGCAACTTCCGACTTGGTGTTGCTGCCGCACAGGACTCACGCTATGTGCGTGAGAAGTGTCCACACCCACCGATGGTTAAACTTTTTGAGCGAAAACGTTGGCATTGAGCGCGTGCAAACGTTCAGTCATCGCACCAAGTCAACTTTGCAGCATTGTAACCAAAGAACGCTTTTATTTTTGCAGGATGTATGCTCTGCCTGGGTCGGTCTAACTACTTCCGTTTCAACCACCCAGAGGAAGCGAAGCGCATCAAGGAGTCGACCAACCAGCGGCGCTCCCTGACCGAGTCGACCAATCACAGGCGCTCCTACACCTCCACCGCCTACCTGCCCAGCAAACCCGCCGGTGAGTACTGACCCAATGGAGCTGACCAACAACCAATCAAGAGTCGCGCTGCGGACACATTTTACTCTGCTTCGAATGTGACCGTCTGGAATCCCTGGTGTTGGGTGGGCGAGTTGTGCAGGTTTACCTCGTCGACTGGGCCAGTCACTGATTTTGAGCAGCGGATTTGAAATGAAGCCGCTGTGGTGTTCGAATGTCTTTTGGTGTTTGGGTGTTTGGAGGTTCCGCTGACCGGTTCCCAGGTGTTGCGCACAGTTAGTGTTCTGCTGCGCACAGCCTGATCAGCGATCAAAGAGCTTGTAGAATGCAGAGGGCGCCTGTTGCTTCTCCCGCAAGAAAACTTCAACGTTGGCATCAAAACATTTCACCAAAATTGCAGAATGCTGCCAAAAAGTCTGGGAAAATTCTGGTCAACTGGGTGACCTTTGCCAGATCGCGACCGCCCGGTGGTGTCGCACAAAAGCGTCAAATTGAGCTGCAAATGAGTTGTAATGGGAATTGGTGGCAATAAAGGCTTGTGGGCTAATGACCAGAGAAGTGGTCAGTTGGGGCAATCTTCAAATGGGTGGAAATGACCACTCGCCTATTCATTCTGCCTTCTGTGAGTTGGAGTGGTCAGTTTCTGCGTAGTTTCGGGGTGGACTCAGGAGGTGGGGCTTCTGTGAGTGTGTTGCAGCCAACCCTGGTCAAGAAGAACCACCTTTTGTTCAGGTGGAGTTACAAATTGGCATTGCCAAAGAAGTCTTCTTGTTACCTGTCGCCCTAGATCCACGCTTGCAAGCGACTGGTACAAAAATGTGTGAGCAACTAACAAGTCCCTGGTGCCAGTCGCTGATACATTCGAGATTGGATGATCAATTTGATCGAGAAGTACAAACAGCGACGAGACCAGGATTTACTTTATCACTTGACGAGTCCAATTGTCCAGCTGAGATTCATCCTTTGGTTCAACAAACCCCCGCCACTTGGGTGGCTGAGCCATTCTGTGGTCGTGTTTGTGTGTGTTTTGTGGTCAAGTGAGTGGAACCAACTGGAGTGAGGTTTCTTTGTACAGAATACTGTTGCACTTCAGACTTATCTTTTTCTTCAACACGACTGAAGTTCGGTGCCCTCTCAGAAATTCTGACAGGCACCGGACCAAAGAATCTCCCACCTATCAGTGAATCTTTAGGGTCCAGCATCGCCTGGCGGGAAGACCAAAAGAATCCGTTGAACTTCTCACCGGAGCCTGGGGGAGCACCACTTTGAAGATTCCGCTTCCCAGGTTCCCGCACTGGTTGACACCAAGGATTTGGTTGAGGCCAGAGCGGCGCGCAGTTTTGACAGCGTGCGCGTCGAGCGGCGTATTGCGGGTGACCACTTCCCCGGGACCGCAGCGCCGTGAGGAAGCGCCGCCGCTGACCCCGCGACCGCGACGACGAGGAGGAGCTCTCGAGTCGAGGAGACGGGACCTATGTGAGCGGGGGCGGATTCACTCACTGGAGAGCAGGTCTCAAACCTGAGACAAGCTACACGCCAGGTTGCGTAGAGTACGTGTGTGGGTGCTCTTTGGGTCACGGCGAGTCTTGTTAGACGAAGTTGATGGACTTGAGGTGCAGTTTGCTGATCACGAAAAAAGAACTGGATCGATATGACCTGCAATGCGTTCGTTCGACCTTCTTGCGGCAACCTGCTCTTCTCATTTGAATCCCGCATTGTTGGGATGACAATCTCAGTGTGTGACCTCCACCTGGATCCACGTCACAGGAACCGCGTGATGGGCAGGAGAAAAACATCACTGTCCATTTGACCTTCAGTTTGTTGAGCACGAGGGGCTGTCGACAGGAACGTCGGTGTTTTGTGACAGTTACGGATCTGGTGACTCTAAGGCAGCTGCGCGCACAATGGAAAACGGTAACGTACACGATTCCCATCTCGAGCACGAATACACTGTCTGATTCGACGAAGGTTTTGTGTTGCGAAGAACGTGGGAATCAAGCTTTGCTGGGAACTCGATGTTGTTCTGCCGGACGTTTTTGCCATTGCAGTTTTCGTTTGGTGTGATTTACGCTATTCGATTCAGTTACGAACCTGTCTCCGGCCGTGTGTGTTCGTGCCATTGATATTCCTCAATCAATAGAAAATCCCGACCCAAATCATCCTGTATTGACAGATTTAATGCAAGTTTCCATTTTGAAATCGGCAGATTGGTGGAAGTTAAATTAAAGCTTAATTTTGCTTGTCTGATAAATGAATGCAGCGATTTGTGATCATGTGAACCAGCCATTTGTGGTGCAGCGAGTGACTCGAGCGGAGAAAGAACGTGGACAGTCCAGTTCTCGAGCGGTAGGTGACATGCTTTGTACTCGTACGAGATTTCCAGTTCCTCGCACACAAGCCAAGGTGCACCGAAAATGAGCGGAGTAGACGAGGAAGGTCGTGGGCACGTTTTCGCTCAACTCGAACATTTTGCCTTATGTTTCTGAGTCTTTTGGAGAAAATGACACACGTTGACGGCCAATTCTTCACTCAATGAAACACGGACCGACTTGATCAAATGGGGCGGAAAAGACAGCAATTCTCCCGAGGATGTTGTTCTTGTTGAGTCGTGGCTTTCATTGTCATGTCGCACACTCCAAATTGGCCCTGAACGCTGCCAGTGAAAACGTGCGATTTCCATCTTTTATTTCCTTTAATGGGATTGTGGCGTCGTGTTGAATCAGTGTGAGGTGAGTGAGTTGGAAATTGACCCGAGGGTGCTGTCGTGTGACGGGGATGGGGGTTGTGGTGGAGACAGGTTGGATCCCGTGCTGTGTTCTTTGAATGTGAACTGGTCGAGATGCTTTTGGTTTGAACCAAAGACGGAAACTTGGTGCGCAGTGGTGTTGGCGTGCAGTGCACTTGACTCTCGTGACAGATTCTTTCAATCAGATTGAATCTCTTCCCTTTCTTCCATCGCAAAGCGACGAAGTGGCACCAATTGACATAGCGGAATATCGACCGCAAAAGACAAACCTTTGTCCAAGCCGAGACAAACTGTCAACAAAGTTCGTCATCTGTCGTTGAAATGTTGAAATCTCTGTCTCATCGGTGAGTCGAACGTGAACTCAACGTTTCATCGTGTTGTACGAGTACAGATGGACGACTCGTGAACGGCTGCAGAGATTGCGCAAATTTCACGGTCTGCGCCACATCGTCTGTGGGAAATAGATTGTGAAGAAATGGGAGAAACTTACGCGTGATGCAACTTCTCTTCAGGGCACCCCAGGGGTGCGCAAATATCACCCCGCGTATTTGACAGGCGACCCTTTTCTGACAAGTTATTGGATTCCTTTTCTGTCAAGGAAACCTGACAGTTGCGGTTCTTTAAGTTCAACTTCACTGTCGGGGGTTTGGAAGAAAATAAACATGCGTGAACGCAAAGTTCTGTCGACTTTAGACTCAGAATCTTGTTGGACTCTGAACAGAAACGCCGGTGTCGGACACAGTGTGTCCGCGGTTATGTGTGTGTGTGTGTGTGTGTGTGTGTGTGTGTGTGTGTGTGTGTGTGTGTGTGTGTGTTCTGTTGCCTTAATCTTCCAAGATGCGTATTTTTGCTCACAGCACAAAACGATTTTGACAGAAAGAGAAGATCGTGCGTCAGAGACCAGAAGCTCCGAACAAACGTCAGCGATCGAGAAGATTGCCTCAATCTGGGGAGAATTAATGCAGCGGAACCGAAGCAGATGGAAGTTCCGCAGAAGCGACCAACAAACTGCAGCAGGGGCATGTGTACCGCAATCGGTCGGCCCTCTGCTGGATCCGGGCGTGAAACCTCGAGGTCCAGTTGTGCGTGGATTTTCTTGTCACCGGTGCACTGGAGGCTGGATTGTTCGTGTTTGTCTTCCTGTCATCTGTGTAGTTCAACGTGATTTTCGCTTTTGGGCAAGACTGGAGCGGAAATTGAGTCATCGGTGAGACGAGTAAAATTCCTTGGTTGATTGAACGTCAAAGATCAGTTGTACTCGTATTCGTTGAAAGAAGTTCCAATGGAATTTGCTGGGACGTTCTTCGGTCTCCTGAACCAAGGTCGAAGGCTTCAGATTCTTGGCTGCCTATCTCATTGGAATCAGATGCGGAGGCTGTGGGGCTGAGCGGCTTGTTTGTTCACATTGATCGCACGTGTCGAGCAGCGATACACGATGAGGGGGGTTCGTCCTTCCGAGGAGCGAGGTGAGGAGAGACCGGAAGTGAGCGGGACCCAGGCCTGAGGAACCAGGGGCGTTGTCCCTCTCTCCGAAGTCGGGACTGTGCTGAACAAATGAGTTCAAGGAGTCAGGTGTCCAAGAAGTGACAGCAGTTGAGAGCAGTGGGCTTCTTTGAGCATGAGTCTCAGTCGACAGATTGCTTCAGGTTCTCACACAGATGATTTCACAAAGGACATCACCAAAGGCACTGAAGTTCCTGTGCAAGAAGAGATGGTTCTCTCAAGCCAGGAATCCCTGTGTTTTTCCCACAGACTCCGCAGGCAGGTGAGAGAGCGGCTGCTGTTATCGGCTTGGGATCTCGGCTCCCATCCGAACCCCTCAGGTGAGAGATTGAGGAGAGCTCGAATCACGAGGGCCTCACCGCTGCAGACTGGATGCGTCTCCAGCCCGACACGTTCCATTGTTCGCGACTGACGCGGCTGTTGGAGACGGATTTCAATCCCCCAGCCAAAATGCGCGTCGAACTGGAACATGACTTTCCAGACTTTGAGAGCCTTGGTTTGGTTCCCTTGCTAGGGACGCCACAGAGATTCCAGTGTGGCAGCTTTGACGGTTCCAAGATTCTCACTGATGGGGCAGACGACAGAGAACAAAGCTTTTTGCATTGTAACCGTGTTTCAATCAGGATCTCCAAAAGGCCACAGACAGAAGCTTTGCCTTGGAAGCACACATTTCACGTTGGTAAAGACTTCACGTAACTTCTCAACACTTTTCTCTTGTTTCGTCTTTCGAGAGCTTTGCTCCCGTGAACAACTGGTAGCATTGAGAAGGGAGGCTGGAAGGTGAGAAGGTTTGTAGTCGTATCTCAGTTGTCAGTGTCTGTCTGCTTGCTGTAGCGAGCTGTGGGCTGAGGCCTCCGCTGTTCAGGCGAGCTCTGCCCCCGCGAAACAGTCTTCTCGCTCCTATCGCCGTGCAAGGAGTACTTTTCTCCGTCTCTGAATGAATGGATAGAAAATTGCATTGTTAATGCCTGTCAAGAGGGAGACGGGCGCAGAACAAACATCTGGACGTGCGTGTACGGTATGCACGGTTTGTTCTTCACTTTTCGTGCGCAACCGGAAGGCAATAGGAGAATGGTGGAAGGTGAGGAGTGGAACCTCGACACAACTGACTTTCTTCATCCAGTTATAATTCCTGGAGGTTTGGTGGAGTCTAAATTGAAGATCAAGTGATGTTGACTGGAGTCTTGAGGATTCCAAGCAAATACACTTGGTGCTGGAAGTTGTTGATCCACGAGCGCAACTTGGATACTTTGGTTCCCGTTACTCGATGAAGATCGTGAGTCGATCCTTTTGTGCTGATGAGAATGGACGTGAACAGAACTGAGTCAGGTTCTCATTGAACTCACCTGTTTCTATTGAGCGGGTTCAGGACCCGCTGCCTGTAAACAGTGCTCGGCCTGTGTGGCACCTAAATTTGGAACGACACTCACTGCCTTCGGAGTTTCCAAAGCACCATTGTGGCGAGAAAAAATAAATAGTGCACACACAAACACACGTGGTACATACAACTACCACGCTAATGTCTGTTTGTGTACAAACGCAGCAATGATAAATTTGTACGCTGCCATTTTGCGAGGCAGTAAGTGATCTGCGGGGCTGAACTTCAGCATTTGACGACTTGGAGGCTCGGCTGCTCCTCGCCCTGATTGCTCGGGCGTGCTCTGCTTTTTTGCTGCCAATGCAACACAACAGAGGCATCAATGTAACAGGGGCATCAGGCTCATAATCGAGAGACGTGGCTCGTACCAATGTGAGCCTCGCGAAGCGCGAGGATCGTGCCCAGATCTCAACTCATATGTGATGCAAAATTGAAGTCGGTTCAAAATTTAAAGAGGTGTTGTTGCAGAGGTGAGCGGTGTCATAACGTGGAGGTATGCCGTGCACTGAGTCACTGTTGTGGACAAAACAAGAGCTCAGTCCGGTTCAGCCACGTCATGCAGACTGGAATGGGTCAGTTCGGATCTGAGGCGGACACGATTGTTGATCGAAAATCTCGTCGCACAATGCAAAGTGACCTGAGGTGATACAGCAGCCGATGGTTGGCTCGTCAACGTACGGATTCTGGCGACTCCAGCCTCCGATGTGGTGCAGGACAACACTGTTTTTCTCTGGACAAAATCTTGGACGGCTCAGAGAGATCTTGATCAGTAGTGTGAGCGAATGCTTGGATCCCAGTGGGACGTGATGTACGTAGTTCGACACAGTGGAAACTCTCAACGTAAGATACAACACACACAATGGACTGAACAACCAAACAACTTCTCTGCTATTTACAAGATGCTGGGATAAACAACGGTGTTTACTTGGCGACGTTTTTTGTGCCCGGCTCGGCTAATGCTGAGTACTTAGTGGCTGTATTTGTCGTGAACCGCAGAGTAGCTCTTGGGATTCACTCAGCACTGCAGACTCACGACGTCGTGTCAAACGCAAACATTGCGCACTCAGTTCTGTGAGAAAATTTGTTCGCGTAATGGGGACTGGAGACCGAGTGTTGCCAATGTTCCATGCTGGTGTTTGTGTTTTCACTGAGTGGCGCATTCAGCGAAGTTGGTTGGGTGAACAGAGGCAAGTCTCCAGTTTTCAATTTGCATTGAAATCACGACTTCTCGAGGTCTCCAAAAATAGAGCCTCGAGGTGAAACTGTTCATTCCTGTAACTTCAGCGCTTCTTCAGGTTGACCTCGCATAATTGGTTGTCTGCAGTGTTGACTGAATCTCCAGGGTAAACGAACAGCGGTTTGTGTGCAGAAAGGATGGACGGGGCTGGAGCGGAGACTTGACGGATTATCTGACACGGAACCCCGGCTCTAAAGGGATTTACTCGACTGAGGCAGGATTAACAGAAGCAAAGCGAAAAAAAGCAACTTTTGGCGTGTGAGGAATGAGAAGATCAACTCAGTGCGTTCGTGCAACAGAAGAACAGGAGTTGTTGTGACAGAATGAATGAATGAAGACACTTCGCACTGGACTCGTGATGGATCCAGATTGGTTGACTCAGTGGATGTCCCCTTTTTGCGGGCTGGGCACCTTCCCAAATGCGGTGGCGGGGTGAATCAATGGGGCGTGCCAGTCAAGAAATGGTTTGACGATGGAAGTTGGTCCCGTCTGTCAGCAGCTGCTGGTTTCTGTTGATAATCTGTGGTTTTCCGTTTCGTGACTAAAACTTTGGCAGCCATTGTGGAAGGACAAGAGCTGGATAGCCGATACCCTCCACCAAACTGAGGAACTTTGAGAAAGTTTTTGCTGCTTTGAGGACATCGCAACAAAACAAGTCACGAACAGGACCTGGGAGGACAGAAGGAATGACTTTGTGATTGATGTCGCAGTGTTTCGAGCAAAGCCTCTCACATTCCTTGAAATGACACAGGTTCAGTGGGAGCGAAGATTCACAATGCAAATTTGGAGTGATACACTCAGCCTTGTCGCGGTGGGTACGGTTTTCACCTGCTGATTAACAGGATCAAAGACCCCGGCGGCCCAGGTGCGGAAGGAGCATGGCGTGCTTGAGAGGTAAGATCCACTGCTCGCATTCTCATGCTCACATTATCCACCTCTTCATTTCACACCACATTTGAATGGGGAGGGTTAATGGTTTGCTTGTTCATGGAAAGAGATGAGCACGCTGTCAAAACAGCTGGTAATGGTGTTGTTTCATTGTGAAATATTGTTTTTCTCAAGTCGTTTTACGGGTTTGCTTGTTGTGTGGCAGAAACACAAAGATTGCGAGAGAGGTCCCACGGTTGCTCAGCCTTGACCGTGTCTAACTTCGTTGACCTCATGGTAACAGTACACAGTTCCTGGTGGGGTCTGGCCTGTTCTGGATACTTTCGTGTCCAGATTGGACTAACGGACGCAGCTACGTCTTTCCCTTCGGTGGTCACACGGACTCAGATCCGCCCGTGTGACGACAAGGTCTTTGTCCCTGTTTCTGTCTTTTGCGCAAGAGAGATTCCGTTTTGATGGATTCAGCGTGCTCCGAAACGGGACGTTTTATTGCAGGGTGCTGAGCACTGCGATGATGAGCTCAGTGCACTTTCCCATGCATGTCTTTATTTCTCCCATTGAAAACAACTCCGCGTGTACTCATTGTGCGGGCCCATTGACACGGCATTCATGTGTCAGGCGGGTTGTGAAGGGTCTCAAAACTTTTGATTTTCGAGGATTGCCAGGCAGTATTCAGGATGGCTGAACAGTTGAGACATTGCTATCACAAGGAGTGTCGGACACGTGACAACACTAACAATCCTTTTCAGAGCGAGATGTCTTTTCTGCAGATTTTCTCGAAGCTGACGCATTTTGCTTGTTTGGAGACATTTGTTCTGCAGATGGCAAAGTGGCCTCACGTGTTTGGCGCAAAACGTTTTGAGCGCACCAGGTTTTCGCCGACGTTCTGTGAGCCAAACCACTGTGCGGTCGAACTCTCCTTCCTGCAACTGGAGCAGGTTGGAGACTCCAACGACATTCGCATGGCACTACACTGCAATTCCTATTGAATCACTTTGTGGCTCTTGTTCATGCATCCTGATTTGGAATCTCACTGAGAGTCGCCTCGAGGGTTTCGTTCTACTTGCGTCCACGGTCTGTGGCTTGTCACTTTTGCATGTGGGCTCTTGTGTGCTTTTGTGAAATCTGACCATCTTTTCTCCAAAATCTGAAAAGCCCGGCCAAACAACTCATCTCGAAGAGGACACCGACAACATTGCGATCCTTGTTGGTGGAACTGCAGGGGGTGACACCCGTCAAGGAGCCAAAAGTTGCCCAACATGGGGACTGCGTAGGGGGCTCCCGAGTCCCGTGTCATGTTGGCTGAAAAGCTTCAAGTGTCCAGTGACAGATTTGATGTCAGGGGGTCAGGTCAGTATGTGGGGACTTCTGTTGGACTGAAGTATCCATTTATGGAAGGAATGCCGTCTGCAACGGCAGAAACTGGGTCGCTTGAAAGAATTCCAAGGCAGAAGTTTGCAAAGATGAATGGCTGTGAAATCAAAGCGACAAAAAGTTCGCATCATCGTCTGCATATTTCATTGTCAGGTGTGGTGCAATTTTGCGTCACCTCCGGGGGTTGAGTTGCGTTGAGTTTGCCCGTGGCCCTGATTCAGTATCGTCTCTCGTCTCGGATTCCACGTGTGCTTCACCCAGGTACAACACATTGAGCTCGAGTCGAGTCTGACGTCTTTTGTCGGCTCTCGCTTGAAGTGACTTTCATCAAATAGCAGTTGCAGAAGGTCACATGCATTTTGAGGAAATTGGACGAAATTTTGTAGTTGTGGTTTGCTCGCTCACTCACACTTCTGCTGCCGTTTTGTGTTGAATGTTTGACGCTTTGGGTCTGTTCGAATTTTGTGTCAGCGTATCATTCATCTTATTGAGTGTACAAACCCAGAAGGCGGGTCTGTGCTGTCAAAATGAGGTGCATCTTGTTGAAAGTTACACACAGAACCCTTGTACCGACGTGACGCTATTTTCTTTCGCAAAATGAAACAAGAATACCAGCGCAGAACGACTCGCGTTCGCCAAATGCAGTGCAGGTATTGCCAGACCCACCAGTTGGTGTGGTGGATCTGACCTCACCAGTTGGTGTGGTGGATCTGGCCTCACCAGTTCATGTGGCCACGGGATCACGTCCATCGCAAGTCCAGGCATCTCATGTCGACAACAGACATCACATACCAGCGTCTTGCACAAGCAATATTGTCTTTCAAAGAACACACTGACCACATCGTCTTGTTCATCGTTGTCCTCGTACGCTGCTGTACGGGTTGTGTTCGTCTGGCCTGTGGGGTCATCGGACAGAAGACAGACGTCCCACGTCGTGTGGTCCAAAGTCATTCAGATTCAGGTCCTTATTCTTGGGTCACAAATGACTGAAGGATGAGAGAGTCAGGTTTCTCTGGATTGCGAAACGAAACACTGGAGGACATGTCTGCCTTGCGACGGGTGAGTTTTGATCAACGTGCTCCAGCGAAAGAGTGTGCCTCTTGCAGAATCAGGTTGTCTTTGGTGGTTCCAGTTCTCGCAATCAACACAAACAAGATCTTCCTCACGCCGAGTTCTATCTCTGAACCGCCGCGTTCTCGCCTTTGAAATCTCGCCCCAAAAACACGCATCAGATTTGACTCCCACCAGTGTTACTCAGTTCAAGGAAAGCATAGAGCAGAGAAAACTTTGATTTTTGGGCAGGTGACATTGACGAGCATTTGGTGGAACACCTTGTTGCGTTGCGAATGAGCCCAAGCGGTTCTGCTTGTGTCAATCCAGCCCGATCCCTCGCACCCTGACTCCCGCCTCCTGCACCTCTTCACCCCTCTGAAGCTGACAATGGGCGGAAATAGGTCGGTCTGATGCGCTATCTCCTTCCCAATCAACCTGGATTGTCGTAACTTTTCCGTGTTGAGTTTCTCCCGTCAGTAAATTGGGTCCAAATCAGATCTGTCAAAACAAATTCAACCTGATACATTTGTGAGTGAATGAACCAACTGGTGGCCTCAAATTTTGAAAGGCTGTCACACCAAAAAGGACACTTGTCCCTTTTCTTCCTTGCACCATCTGAGTCGTTTCAAGTGTCAAGTAGACTTGGGCAACTTGGGCTACATTTCTCAGTCTCAAAAAATTTGGCTGCAAAATTCTCTCCGACTGGCAAAACAGCCCGCCACCACGTGTATGCAGCGAACGGACCGTCCACTTCTGTAGCCACACAGATACGTCTATGTTATCGCTCGCCCTGCAGCCATACACCTCCAAAGGTCAAGCGCATCAGACGAAAGGTCAGTGGCGAACATTCCGATACTGCTGTCAGGTGTTGGACTCAGGTGGATCTAAAGAGCGGCGAACGCAGCTCGACTTGTCGCCTCGATCTTTCTTCATGTTTAGTCAGGTCACTTTCTGCCATTCCGAGGGGAGGGGGCAACGTCGCACGTGGGGTGGGGGGCGTGCTGCGTTTGAACGATGCTCCGGGGGGGGTGCACTCGAGTCACACGTGCCCTGGTTCCCGGACTCACCTGAGCCGCGGGTCGGGCAGGTGTTTACGCGTCGCCCCCTATCTGCGCGTGCGCGGAGGCGATCATCGCGCGTCGATGTTTCTCTCGAGCCACGCGATACGTAAATATTGGTGAAACGTTTCCTGGGCTCTTGTGGTGCTTCCGTGCAGAGATGATCTGATGATGTGTTGTCGCGTGGTGGTTAGTCACTGGAAGCGGATTTCGGTCGAGCTGCACGCGTGTGCTCAGGTGTGTGTGTGTGTGTGTGTGTGTGTGTGTGTGTGTGTGTGTGTGTGCGTACGTGGTCTCAGACCAGTCTTTCGGGTGGGGGGGGGGGGGGGCTGGTCCCTCTTTTTTTGCACGTATCGGTGCATTGCAGCGGGCAGAGGCAGCACATGCACAGACAGTGTCTCGCGTGTTGAGATACGTACACTTTATCAACGAAGGAACCATCCCAGTAGCTAAATCACAATTGAATTTGCTCATTTTCACTTCGCTTCGCGGCGCCCACAGTGTCGCCACACGGAACTAGAGCCTTTGTTCTACATCACGTGGACTCTGCGCGCGTGCGCGACTCTGACTTTTGTGATGCGCCGTTCAAGACGGGATGGCGTCAAACGGCCCATTGTCAGTGGAGCCTAATTGCCTGAGCGGAGACCCCCGTGCGTCCCTCATCCCGTGGGCTCCACAAACAGCATGCCTCTTCTGTTTGGCATGCACGATGTGGTACCGATGTGCTCGGAATGGATTGTGGCTGAAATCAGCGCTGAATTCACATTTTGAGCAAACAGACCCAGAGTTGGTGGGGACTGCAAAGGAAGGAGGATCCAACACGCGCTGCCCTGATGCGTTATTGCTTTCCAACTCGGTTGGGTGGTGTCGTTTTCTTGGTGGCAGAGCCAAGACGTGCAACTTGTGATGTGCAATATGCAAAGATACAAAGACAGAGCAGTCGAATTGTTTCGAACCGGAACATCGGCCACTGTTTCTGGGTGATGCAGCTCGAATTGGCCGCGCTGCAAGAATCGCAGTATCTTCGTTGCCTACTGGCCCCTATCCACTCCTGTTTGTTATTTCTGCTACCGAACATGTACGTTTTAAAGCCCGCATCGCCTCTCCAGTTGCCTGCTCAGCTGTTCGCCTTCTGTTTATCTGTTTACCTGCATGCCTCGTCCTTTTTCCAGGTACTGGATTTCTTCTTGCGTGTATCCAGCTAATTCGATGATCCCTCAGCTGTTCAGCGGACGTGCGTGGATCGTTGGCGGTGCATTTCAGCGTTTTATTGGCGATTAATTGCTGATGATTGGGTGAATTTGATTGCGGCAGTGAGTGGCATTTGGTGTGTTGACTGGTGCTGATGTGAGAGTCGTTTCTCAGGCAGAAGGCGTGTGCAGATTGGCGTGAACGTGCTGTGGATGGGTCACGTCAGTCGTGTGGCAGATCCCACCTGGTTCAGCACAGCAGACCCACGTCTCGAAATCTGTCCTGTCCAGCTGTGTATGGAGAGTTTCCTGCTGGGGCGATTCAGTTGTGCAGCCTGGTCTCCAATTCTGTGTCCACTGGAACCTGCCCAGCAAAAGTATTGCAATTTCAACAGGTCGATGCAGATTCTGGGAACAGGAAACGTCGCCAATGGCGTTCGATGACTGCTTCCGTTAAAATACTGTCTTCAGGAGAGGTGGATGTCATAAATCCAAGTTCAAATCAGCCTAATTCGAACTGAATTGTGGCTTCACGAAGCCAAAAGTCAGTTCACTGTGAGCAATTACTGACTCCCAGTAAAAAATCAGACTTCTACTTTGATGGCGGATAATGATAATGTTCGGCCTTCAAAGCACACTCTCCATTCTTTACGCGTTGACAACGAAAAACATGTAATTTCTGCCACAAAAAAGGACAGAAAAAAGCGAAGTCGCTGACGTGAATCGCATCGCTGAAGTGGTTAACATAAGTAACTCCAAACCATGGCGAATTTCTCTCCAAATATTTATGCCTTTGGCTTCGTACAGGACAATTTTGTGAAGTTTGTGGTGGATCCAAGGCGAGATTAATTCGCGGAGAAAAGACTTGTCCGCTGGATGAGAAAAGCGGATTTTTCATTGAGCAATTCAGTCGATTGTTCCGCTGCCAGGGCTGTCAGGTCCGATCAATATCATCGCGATACTGCCAATCTCGCTTTTCAAGAGAGTTTTGGGAACAAACGTTTCCGTTTCGGGGTGGATTGAAAACGACAGGCACAAAATGAAGTTCGCTGCCCTGGGGGGTGTTGTGTTGCTGAAAGACCCAAAAAAGAAATGGCGGATAAAGTTGGGGCACACGCCTCCCTCAGGTCAGCTTGACTTTCACCTCATGAATATCTCGATCCTCCCCGAGAGTCGAGAGCACGTAAGATACAGTGCTCGGTATGTACAAAAAGAACACAGACGGTAAAAGCAGAAAAACGCACTGTTTATGTTGGCTCCAAGAATTCGTGATGTGCATTTGTTGTTCAAATGGTACGTGCCCCAAATGAAGTGGTTTTGCTTGTGTTGCGTGGCCCTCAACCACGGCAGAAAATTGAATCAAACTCAAAAAGGTCTTTCGCGCAAGTCAGCTGCAAAATTCCTTGTCCTTCAAGCAGTATTGATTTCGCAGTCGTGTCGGCATCACAGTTTGGAACTTGCCAAAACAATCCACGTGACATGAAATTATGCTGTTTCAGGTGCCTTTCGGCTGCTCAAGAAAACATCCAAAATTCACCCGCAATGCATTTAAATCGGCTGAAATTTGCTACCCTGTCTTTCATCCGAAGGAAAAAGGTTTGGCAAGCCGAGCGAGTTGAATGGTTAATGTGCAGGAATGCGGTGCAGGTCAGGTTTCTCTTTCTGGCTTCAGCGCCAATTTGCTTCGCTTTGCTAAAAAAGAGAGAGGAAAACAAGCTGTGGTGGGATCCAGGGCCGCGATCCGTCACGAAGACGGATGGAGCGACGGACGCGCGCGGGACGGACCCGTCCGCCCAACATCTGTTCGCGTGCGCAGGGGCGGGGAACCACGGTCGAGCACGTGTGTGTGTGTGTGTGTGTGTGTGTGTGTGTGTGTGTGTGTGTGTGTGTGTATGTGTGTGCGTGTGTGTGTTTGTACCGGTATGTGTGTGTGCCGAAAAATTGCAGAAAATGCACAAAACCATGTGCAGCTTGGCTGTTGGACAAGGTTGTAGGATTCGAAACTTTCGTGACTAAACTTGTCCAACAAGTTGTGGACGAAACTCGATGGAGAAACAGATTTTGAGAAATGGGAGGAGGAAAGCGCAGGAGACACGTCGTCCCACAGGAACGCTGCTCACACGTCGTGCGTGGTACAAACGTTTCCGTGCGTGGCTCGGGCCGATTGTTCCCGGAGCCTGAGGAAACGGTGTCGAAAGCAGCTGGCGCGAGATCATTCATTCAAAGCTACATTTCCTCCAGAAAGCTTACATCACCGCAGGCCCCGCCGAAATAATTAACCCAAGCCTCTGCTCGTGGAGCATCCATTCTGACTCGCGTGATTCTCTTTTTTTTCAAACTGAAGTGGGTGGGAGGTTGAATGGAGTGGTAACAGATGAGTTGATCTGGATGGTGTTGGCGTGGGTGGGGAGGACTGCTTGGAGTGAAGTCAGGTCCAAAGAGTCTGTTGTGGATTCTCCGCCGTTCCCTGGCGAGGAGGACTGCTTGGGTTTTGTCAGGTCCGGAGAGTCTTGTCTGTTGTGGATTCTCTGGCGTTGGGCACATCCTGGGTCTTGCAGCCAGCCAAACACTGTCCCGTGACCCAGTCTGACCAGTTCCTCCGAGACGTTGTTGTGCTGCGGCAGTACATCACGGTTTCCCCGAGACCTCACCTGAGAACCTGCAGCCCCGCGTGGAAAGCGGCGCAGACCGGAGCTCGACCTCGGGCCCCGCCCCACCACGTGGTTCGCATCCAGCCTCCGCTCTGATCGACTCGGGCGGTTTAATCTGCGAAGCGAAGCGTTGCGAAACTCGTCCGTTTCGGCTGCGGACGTCAGATTCTCTCGCTTCACGGGAACCGCTCACAGGCCCCGGAGAGAGACCGAGGGTGGGTGCTCTGCACCAAGACCAGAAGTTCCAGAGGAAGAACCTGGAGGAGGAACCAGACCCACAGCGCGGATTTATAATTCTGTGCACGTTTTCAGGTTCTGAAAGTGTCTTCAGTGCGCTGTGGGGCAAACGACACTGCGCTCTTTCTCTGTGTCCTTTGGTGGATAAGACGGATCCTCCTGCTTTGAACAGAAAAAACACACGTCGACATTGGTGCGATTGTTTGTGTGCGAATCTACTCGAGCAGCAAATACGCTGCAAGAAAAAAGTTGCTTGAAAAGCACTATCTCCCTGAGAGGCGCAAAATTTGACATTTGCCGTGTTCCAGTGAATCGCAATATCTCGAGAACGCCAGACTGAGCAGACAGACAGACAACCAATATGCACAGCAGAGCTCCACAGAAAATCAGAATTTGTGAGACGAATGCCGTACATTCCGCACGAGGGCTTGAATATCAGTTTCAAGGGTTCTTCTGTTCAGTTTGGTCCACAAAAAAGGCAGTTTTATTTGGACGGCATGCCATGAATTGAGCCGAAGCCTGTGTGTGGAACAGTCTGATGAAATGAGAGATACGCGTTTGTCTGCAACGTCATTGTCCCTCTAAGGAACCAATAGATTCTCCACATTCAAAGAGGAAAACATTCAGTTCAAGTGAACTGAAAAGGGGAAAGTTTCCTTCTGGTTGTGCTTCCTTTCAATGGCAACCCCTCCAGAACGTTCTGAAAATTTCTGTTTGCACAAATTTATTGTTTGCATGTGCGACGTACTTAGCCAAGACGTGAACCTTGAAATTGCCTCTTGCACGCCTGGAAGGACGAGTGGCCAATTCGCACGCGCTCGTTCCGAATACTTGTTGTGATTGTACCACGGAACCGAGGGAACCAGAACGAGTCATATTCATCCCCAGCCGTTTTTGACTCGGATATCATAGCAATATGATCGTCTGAGCCCATAGCAAAGTTGATGGTGTTGAGTTTATGAATCTCTTTGTTGAGATTGCCGGGGCGACCTCCGGCCCAGACTTCAGGTGCTCCCGAGTAAATCAGCGCTATTGCCGCGAACCCTCGACGAGCAACACGCAGTTTTGTGTTCGCCCGGTACACGCTGAACTGTCGAGGATTGAAGCTGGAGAAGCTGTCTGCAAGAAACAACATTGAACAAGCAAAACGGACCACAGGTTCCCTGGGTGCCATGGGACTTCGTCATCCAAGTCCGAAGAGTTGGCTTTGCGGTTTCGTGATGAGTTGTGTCACACTTGAGCACGAATCTAGACACGCAGGCACATGCACGCACCGCACACATGCACACATACATACACACACACACACACACACACACACACACACACACACACACACCAGAAAACACAAAGCAGGTCAACGTGAGTACATATCACATTCCCAGACCTTGATTCCAGCCAACATCGATCCAACACACTGCCCCGCACCAAAGGTACGCCCTCGGCTTGGGGTCCTGCCAGGCGAGTTCCTGTAGAATGTTGCATCCACTGAACAACAGCGAAGATTGATCAGTTCATCAGACGTGGATAAGAAACCCACGAAGAAACTCCCCAGCAGGCGTGGCGAACGGAACCTTGTGGTTCGGTGCGGCTATTCTGAGCGTTGACCCGGATGAACCGGAGACGTGACGCAGATTCACTGACGTTGTTGACGTCTCTGCGTCGGACAGAGTTTGTCGGGATGACAAGTTGACGCAGAGCAGCGACGGAGCGACGCGGCCGACAGTCGCGCGTCAACGTCAAGCGATGGTTGATGCTTCGCTTTGGATCGGGACTGAGAGCAGCAACATTGCAAAGCGTTCTGACCCTCAAAGTAGTGGACCGTTGCCAACTACATTTCTGTTCTTGTTCCCCCAAAACATGAGGTGTGAAGGGGAGATCAATCAAAGGATTTTAATTAAGCGTTACCGATCTGCACAACAACCAGGTGGAAGAACCATCCGTGGAGGAGTGGTTTTGTTCTGGTCTTCATCACCTGCTGAGCCTCCTTATTGTGATCGAATTCAGTCACCGAGAAAGTTGTACAACAACCAGTTGATGATGCTCCAAGGGGCTTGAGATTCACACACTTCAGCAAGAGGTGGAAGTTTGGGTTGCTGGCAAGAACCTCTGACCCCGAAACAAGTTTTCTGGTGCAACAACAAAGGTTTGTCCTCCAAGCCCCGGAAGGGGCGATGAGAGTCGGTCAGAACCTGAGCGAAGCTGCTGACAGCGCGGGAGATGAAGCGCTTTGATGTGGAGCTCCTCGGAACCTGGATCCACTTCCGCACGTTTACCTTGGCGAGGAGCGGGGTACCTGCGAAACGGGAGATTAGTATCAGGGCTGCGGGGCCGGCTGCCCCCGCCCGCTCCGCCGCTGCTCCGACCGCTGATCTGCAGGTTTTTACCTGCAGTAGATGAAATGGCTGTGACCGCGTTGCTGATTATCCAGGTCACCTTTCAGCTCACTATCCAGGTCAAGGTGCCTCGGAGCAAAAATCACTCAACTTTGGTGTGGGAAGAAGACTTGTAATCGTCAGTCTTGGGAGGATGAGGAATTCGCTTCCGTTTCTCCCTTTGGCCTCAGGATATTTCCTTTTGAGTAATAAATGCTTTTGCATTGTGTGTCTGAAAGGTAATTCTGCACACGAGAGTAAGAGGAGAAATTACAGTGTGCGCACCCCTGTGTTTAGGATCGAGGGACAAGTGTTGTTGTATGAAATATCATCTCGAGACGGCAGTTTTGCCTTCAGGGAAACCTTTCAGGGTGCGTGAACACTCAGAGCCCTGTCTGTTCCTCAACACCTGGAAAGGTTTGGGTTCATCCTGGCTTCTTCTCCAGGAACACAGAATCCAGCAATGAAGGTTGGTGAACCCAACTAGAGAAATGTCCCTGTGTGACACAACCATTGGACACAACCGATCTGTCCGAAAACCACAGCTGTGGGAAGGTTCTTCGCCACCTGAACAGAATCGCCTCACGCAGCGTTCCCTTCCTGATGTTCCCTCAGCTCCTTGACCCGGTTTCTGTGTCAGATTTATCGGGAGAACTTTTTGCTCTGAGGGGTTTAAAATTGAAGTTACACAGTGGACAAAAGAAGTTGTTTTTGCCGGATGCCCCGAAGGACGAGGTTGCAATTTCCTTGCACGATCTTTGCGTCTCTTCGCCGAGCGAAGCACAGTAAATACAGGTTGTATTGTGGGCTGACTGACAGGGACACATCGCCAAGACAAATAGATTGTTGGTAAATTTATGTGCACCGCACACATCGAGACACGTGCAAAGCTCAGGACGCACTGAATTCAGTGGCCATGGGGACCTGAACCCACGTTTCACGTGTTTTGTGGATCAACGCACGTTTTCGTTGCCACCACAAGTCTCCGAAAGAAGGCGCCTTGCAAACGTTTGGGTTTGACACTGAACAACGCAGCAACTTGCCTCGGCCTGTCGACTCCCAGGCCTCTTTATCACCAATGACAACGAAACGTTGTTCTCCGTAATGAGCTGATCTGTCTGGTTCAGATAACGTGTGGTGATTCCAGGCGTTTTGACACCAGCAAATAACATCGCTTGCCGGCCGCAAAAAAAAGATCACATGAAAGATGAGAGCGGAATTCTGTGCATTGTGCATCTGTCAGAGGTGTCACGGAAAGCAACGGAGAAAGTTTATTTTCTTTCCATTTCTTCTGCAATTTACATCGTTTGCTCCCGTAAATGAAAGGCACGGTGTAGTTTTGTCTGCTCGCGGGGAGAATGGGGAAGAAATTGATAATACAGTCGCGTACAAACAAACCAAAGGCTGGGTTTATGGCGGGCTTTCGCCCACACTTTTTCATGAGGAATCTCACTTTTTGTCCAGAAAGAAACCTGCGTTATCACCACCACAATGAAAACTCCTCACTGTCATTGACCGTCTGTTGTGCTCTGTGTCCGCAGGTTCGAGTTCTCAGAGCAGCGAGGACGTGCACTACGGCTCCCCCGGGGAGCCGCCGCCCAGGACCGCAGGCTTCCCGACACACCAGGTCAGTTCCCCACACACCAGGTCAGTTTCAGTGCATGTACACCACGTCAAGTCCCGGTGCGTGCCTTGGTCACGCTTCAGTTTGGTCAGTCTAACGTTGACGTTGGGCCAGCTCCTCTCTCACATCAAGTTTGCTAAACGAAAATCAGTCGCCCCAAAGTCAGATCACAATTATCCTTCGCGAACAACATCACACACACACATGCACACACACACCACACGTCAGCTTCTTCAGAATCATTTTGTCCCCCGCCCACCCCAGTATCAAGTCAACTTTCGCGACGGAGAGTCTTTGCCTCAAATCCCCCCCCCCACTGCATTGGTTCCTGTCTTGCAGGTGGAACTAGCGCACCACCAGAGCAACTCCACAGACAGCGGGACCAACAGGTCATCAGGGGAACATGGCAGGAAGCACCGGTACCGGGACAGCCTCGAGGGCCAGGACTTTGCCAACAAAGTCTCCCGCTTCGAGTACATGACCCACAGCAACAACGGCCACAGCAACAGTACTCAGCAGCAGCACAGCAGCAAGGAGCTCGAGAGAACCACATCTCCCACCAGGTTGGTTTGCTATGTCTGCTGCCAAACTTGAGTTCAGGACTGCGTGTGTCCGGTGTGTGACCTGACTCATTGTCGCGCCAATCAAACAGCGAGTGCACCTTGGCGAGGAGGTGGTTCAGTGGGAGGCACTCGCCTGTTCAGGCTTTGTTGGGTCATCATGTTGGTGTCGAACCACGCCCTTGTGAAATGAGAATTATTCTCGGTTCTTTTCAGAACAAACGCCAGGTCGTCTCCAGGCGTGAGTCCCAACCGCAGCCAAACGACCTTCACCTTGACAGCTGTTCCGAGGTCACCGACCCGAGCGCGCAAGGCCGTTATCAAGGCGTCACCACCGGAGCAGAATTCGTCCCAACCCAACGACAGCGTCGCTGCGCTCAACTCGAGAGCAGATTCCAAAAACGGGAAGGGACAGATCTCCCAGTTGTCCGGAGGTGGAACGATCAACACGACTGTGAGGCAGCTGAACGAAAACATTACAATATTGAGCACAAAGACTGCGAGGAGTCCAGTGCGAAGCAGTGCCAATAGAGACAGGAGTGGAGGTAGAGACAGCAGGGGCAGTAAAGGAAGCACTGAGTCCAAGGATTCCGGGGCCCAGGTGGTGAACCACGCCCCTTCCACTGAACACCGCAGCCGCAGCAAGGAAGTAAAGCGGTCCCCGTTCCTTTCACGCAGGACCCCGTCCAAATCCAAGTCCCCCAAGAGACACCAGAGTCCCCAAGTCACACCACAAGACGAGGACCCGAACTCTGAGGGCAACAAGACAGGGGTTCTGCAGAGCATCAAGAATGCGCTGAAGTCTCCAAAGTTGGGACGCAGGTCCATCAGCAAATCACCAGTCAGGAAACAGGCTGGTGACAAATCAGAAAACAATAACGGTGGCAAGGCCCAGAAGCTAGTTCCGCTGGACTCTGAGAGCAGCTCCTGCTCACCTCGTCTCTCCAGGCGCAAAGTGTCCAAATCTCCCAACAGGTCCGGTCCGAACGCAAAACCACCCGCTGGGGACCCTAAGGCGCCGAAGTTATCCAGGAAATCGGGTACCCCCCAACAACAACCCCAACAGCAGCAGCAGCAGCAGCAGCAGCAGCAGCAGCAGCAGCAACCTGCCACCCCTACTTCAAGCCAGGGCTCTGGTTCCCCAAAAGCGCAGGTGATCCAGTTTGTCTCCCCCAGCGGAGCGAGGCCCAACTCCGGGGGATACCGCACCGGGTCCGGGAGCAGCGGCAGCAGCGCCGGCTCCGGGAAGGGGAACACCCCGACGAGCCCAGGGGTCGACCTCCTCCAACGCAACTCGTACCCAAGAACCCCGAACAATTCGAAAAACTCGTTTCAGTCCGAGGCTTTTTCGGTCAAGGTCACCCCGCAGGGTGCGGCGGAGTCGGCTCAGGAAGGTCAGGGTCGCGGAACTGAGAGAACGAGGTCAGCGAGTCCAACCGGCTGCTTTTCTCTGTCGACCCCAGATTCCGCCTCAGAAACTCCAGGCAGTGCTGGAGCAGGAGTGCTCAAGTCCTCCAAAACAATCAACTTGTCCTTCAAGTTCCCCAGTCCAGGAACAACAGGTGGGGATTTGAACTACAGCAAGAGTCCAGACAGCTCTGGGCCCAATCTTTCTGTACTGAGAGGAGGACAGTCTTCCGAAGGCAGTGGTGTTGGTTCCACTTCACCCATCTCCCCAACAAACAGCCAGGGCAAAGCCCCACCACCTCTGCTTCCAAAACCCAAGAATCCCAAAAACAAACCAGCCCTAACCCGCAGAAGTGCTTCCCCCATCAACCTATCAGCTCACAGGCCTCCCACGGGCAAGAAACCTGAAGACGTAACGTGGGAAAATTTCAAAGGAGAAAAGTGCTTCTCCAAGGATACTGTAGTGACAAGGGTTGCTGTGCCTGGATATGAACCCAGGGGCCAGAAGGACCAGGTGCAACGCAAGTCCAGAACCAGTGGAGACAGCCTGGATCTGAAGTCCCCAGGCACTGCGTCGCAGCAGCAGCGGATCGGGTCCACAGCCAGCTCGAGCTCATTCACCAGTGTCAGCAGCATGAGCTCCGGACTCAGCAACGGAAGCGTCGTCAAGATGGAGAAGAATCCACAGGCCTCGTCCTCGCGCAATGACGCCATGAACGGCGTTCCGAACGACACGCTCGGACTGGCGCTTCCAGCGTCCGACTCGGGCACGTCGCCTCCCTCCCACGTGGCCCTGGGAATCAAGGTGCTTCCGGACGCCGACGAACTCGCCATGTTCGGCTCCACTTCCAAAGAGGTCAAAGCTCACAGGTCCCCCAGGGCCAAAAGTCCGCACGTGAACTTCGTGGACAGCACCCCGAAGTTCCCCACGGCCGAGATGCTGGAGCAGTCTCTTAGCAACGGGGAGTTCAAGCTCAACGGCGTCTACGACGAATCCCAGGGTCAAGGTCAGGAGGACGCGCGGGGCGCACTCGATGACCTCGCCAACAAACACGAGACGGCGTATTTTGAGGACCTCGACCTCCAGGATTTGACTGACAGTCAAAAGGTGAGTTTCGCCAAGTTGCGTCCTCGTGCGTCGCTCGCAGTCTTTTTCGGCACGGACAGTTTGGCTGATAGCATCGCAACAAAACCAATCATTCTTCGTGTCAAATATATATTTTGAAACAATGAACGCCACCAAAGAAACAGTCTGCGAGCACAATACAAAAGTCAAACCATTCAGTGCCTCAAGAAAATTGGTTTGTGTCTCTTTGTGTATGTTCCTATGCATAGGGACTGTTTGTGTGTGTGTGTGTGTGTGTGTGTGTGTGTGTGTGTGTGTTTGTGTTTGTGTGTGTGTGTGTCGGGTAGGAGTTCAATTCTGAGCAGTCTTGTAGATTTGCCTTGCCGACCCGTCTTGTCGCTATGTGAACTAGTCTTGTTTGTTGCTGCAGGATTTGCGCGACCTGCACCAGCGCATGGTGGACGAGCGCAAGGAGGAGCAGCGCATGGCGGCCGCCGAGCGCCAACGCCTCGACGACATCCTCAACATGTGCGCCGAGTACGAGCGCCAACTAGAGCGCGAGCGCGTCACCGGCGGCGCCGCCACCACCACCAACGCCACCAAGCGTGACTCGTGCGACTCGCTCAAGAGCGACGCCACCGCCGGAAGCGGGTCATCCTCGCGGAACTCGATGACGAAGATCAAGACGAACGGCTCCCTGACCATGCTGGCGACGTCGCCGACGCTGGCGCACAAGGACGGCGTCGGAATGACGTCGGCGTCCGGCACGACGGCGGCGTCGGCAGCGTGGGCAAGGCGCAGCTCCAATTCGTCAGCGTCCGAGGATGACCTCAGTGGCGACAACGGCACCATAAAACGCAGGCCGCCGAATGGCGGCAACGGCGCCACGCCCAATGGGTCAGGATTTGACTCCTCAATCGGGAACAGCAGCGTGTCATCGCCCGGCAGTGTCAATCTGAGTGCCTTTGGACTGAGGAACGTAAGTGGCAGTAAAAGTCCTGGTCCCGCGAGTGCCAACACAACGAACAACTCTCTCACTGCAGACGGAATGGATTTCAGCTCAGGTGGCACCGGACCAGCAGCAGCTGGTGCCCTCTATCAACGCCCCACGCCCCCGTACACACATCAGAGCGTGTCACATGACTCTGCAATCAAACACGTGACTTCGCCCAGGGCAGCCAAGCCGGACACGGACGTGGGAATGAGGCTGCACCTGATCGGAACGACGTCGCCCCTGGAGAAGCCGGAGCCCTGGTCGCCCACGGATGCGCAGGGCCCGAGGTACGACCCCAGTCTGCAGCTGGAGCCCGTCACCCCAACCTCCAGTGGAATCGGCACCGCGAGCAACGACAGCCTCGATCGCGCCAAGGTGAGTTCCTGTCGAATTTCACGCGCACCTGCGCAGTGGTGCCCTCTGAAGATTAGTGATAAAATGGTGTGCGTTGTCAGTCTGACCGGAGAAAAACTTCGAAAATCTTCGTAGATCAGGGGACTGAACGTTCCTGATTGATGCCTCAAAAACTGACCAGATGAAACTGAACATTATGGACCAACAGTGTTGGGAATCCCTCAGCATGTTGCTGAGGTTATGATGCATGATGGTTGAATGTGAAAAAGCTGTGGGTTTTGCGCGACTTTCGAAAAATGAACAGATCAAACTTTGTTCCCGAAGAACGTTGATCCGTCGGAAGATTTCGTCAGTTGAATCACGAAAGCCGCGAGAGCGAGACTTGAATGTGGAAATGTCGGAATAGAGAGGAGACAGGTCCGTCTCTGTTCAGATGACTGCGGAAATGAATGGAGAAATCTGTGTAGAATTCGGCCAAGCTTTGATTCTGTCTGTTTCCGACGAATGTTCGCTTCCGTTCTCCGCAACCAAACTGGTTATAGCTTTCGCTTTTGCTGCGGAAAGTTGAAAAAAGTTGGTGCTTAATGAGGCCAGAAAGCATTGGTATCGAGATAAGGCTCTAAATCAGCGGTGGTTGTAATGGTCGAACTGGAGGTATGGGCTGATAAATTGCGCTCAGAGGCGGATCCGCAGCTGGGGATGCAGAATCGCGCGTTGCTGTTTCTCCCTCTTTGGCCCATATTAATTGTGTGGTTTGGGTGGAGTCTCGGACAGTTCGCTGGCTTCCTTCCCTGTCTGCGCCACGACCATTTCCTTCACACAGCTGCAGTGTTTCAAGGCCATTGTTGTACAGATGAGGTCACCAAACAGCGAAACGCTGGAGAGATTTCAGCCGGAACGTCGGGACCCCTAGCTGGTGTTGGATCCGATCCGCACATGCGCTGTGCAGTGAGTGGGGCTGCCGATCGCATTGGAATCGCTACGCGATACACCGACAGCAGAAACGCATTACCAAATGCAGAATGTATTCAATGCTTTGTGCCTGTCTCAGGGTCAGTGAGGACACCGCATTGTGATGCGCACAGTGAAGCTTACTGACTTCAATTCACAGACTGAATGCCGCAGATTTGATGCCAATTTGATGGCTTTGAAATCTTTGTGCGGAAGTTTGTTGCTGTCAAAGGAAGGTCAAGTGTTAGTGGGCTTCTGAGGCACTTTAATCAATTTGAGAGACGGAACGTGCTGTACAGGTGTGGTTGTTTGGGTTCACAAGCGCTGAATGTGGCACACGTGGAAACAAAACTTCATTTTCAACCTTTGAATCACGGTGTTGTCAAAGTGTTTGCGTCATCGTGTTTGAAGATCCAAAGTGAGCAAATTGGATGTGTGTAATATAATAATTTGAATTCAGTGAAACATCAGCTCGTTCTACACACGGAAACCCTGAACACCAGGATCGCTTGACTCCCGGGGCTTTTTGAGCCTGGAGCCTCTTCAACCTGTCGCACCAGAAGCTCGTGGGACGCGCTCAGTGAAAACGGGATACGCACAGTACGAGGAAGTATCAGGAGTTATTGATGTATCGATAAATGGTGGGAATACCGGGTTCACCGATCAGTCACCTGTTGGTCGGAAGTATGCAGGAAATCAGCGAAGCTCATGGGATTTAATTGAGGAGAGTTCAACATGGGAGACCTGAAGTCTGGAGACGTGGAGGTACGAGTTCAGTGTTTGCTTGTTTGTTGCAGAATATGTGCCACTCAATTGATAATCAGAGTGACCGTTTGTCGAAACTTGGAAATTTCAGTGAGTTGTTTGGCTCGTTTGCACAAAGTAACGACTCCGGGAAGACCTTGTCGCCAGAATTTCGGTCGAAAAAGACTGGAGTGAAAGATCCAGACACAAAGTTCAAGGCCTGTGGATCCACATGACACTCATGTGAATGTCGGGTGGATTTCGTTTGAAATGGATGGTCACGGGTAGTGCTTGAAGCAGAGATGGTCTCTTCAAAGACCTGGCGGGGGTCCCACAGATCTTCGGGTGCTCAGAGGAGGCTCCCGTCATCAACCGGCCGCTGCTGGGGTCTCCGTGACCTGACCACACGATGCTTCTGATCGTTTTGTGATCCTTGCGGTGGGTGTTCTGAAGTGCCTGGTCAAGTAGGATCAAACAGGATCTCAGTTTGCGAAACAGTCCTCCGGGGTTGAAGGTCCCGACTCGTGCAAACCAAGACCTTCAGCAACTGGCTCGACGGCAAACTTTGCCTGCTGAAAGCAGCGCAACAAAAGTTACAGTTGACAACCTTCAAAGGAAACTTGATACGAGTTTATTCGTTGCATTCAATTTTCAGTCAGATGCACATTTCTCTGGGTGGACCCTTTGTCCAAATTTCTGGGTAAATGCGGCCATTCCGATGCAGCACATGCCTTGTCCGTTTGGCACAATATTTGTACATTGTGTCCTGTTCCTACGCATTCCGTGTGCACGCACCGCCAACGCTCGTAATCCGTGTGTAAATGGAGACATGAATACCTGCCCAACACCGGTTATTTTTGGCATTAAATGCAACAGGATCAAGTGGATCCAGGACACCACTCACTCACTCTTGAAATTCCTGTTTGGGTTTCAACTTTGCATAAACAGTTGTTGGTATGTTTTACTTCAGACACTCCCAAAGGTTTCACCGAAAAGGGAGTCACAAGAAACAACTGGTCATTTGTCTGTCCTTGCTGCACCGCGAACACAACAGTTCGTTGTTCTGGATCCGCGTGGGATCGAACCGCGCTCCGATCTTGGTCGGGAGGGGGGAGGGAGTCTGATCATGTGTTGGAGTGAGTGGCGCCTGGATTGGAGGTTTTAATCTGAATTGCGCATGAACCACACAGGGCCGCGGCCCCAGGGGCTCGATTGACGGTTCACTTTGCCACAAAGCATCAGTTTGTTGGAAAACATGGGATTTTGAATATTAATTTCAAGTTGGGTGGGTGCCTGTCGCGACAGTGCCCAGGGAACGGAGCAGCCTTGCTGTCAAAAAATGAAAAGCAAGAACGGAGCACACACACGTACACACACACACACACACACACACACACACACACACACACACACAAAACACACACACACTCAACTTATCAAACGACGATGATGAGTCAGAGATAATTTGTTGACAAATTTCTGATCGTCGTGTTCGCTTTATTGTCTCAAGAAAAACAAGGCTACTTCGTGTACGTACTACAAACAGATCGTCCTCATCACATGCACGTATCGTTAGAGTCAGGAATGTTTAGTTGTGTTTATCAGTTCTGACGTGAAGGACAATGGATCTGTCCGTCTCTAAGAACCAGCAATTTATCTCAACAAATTTCCTGAAAACAAGAGCGAGGAACAGAAAGCAAAAGAAACTTTGCCAATGTCTTTTTTCGGTTGATGTGGAAAAACGGTCGTGTGAAAACATGTCTCCTGAAAGGCAGTTGGAACCGACGAATTTGGTGTTCATGTGTCGGTCCTGATTGATTGAAGTATTGATTGATGTATTGATTTATTGATTGATTGATTTCAGGAGGCGGACCTGCGCGCGCAGCTGGACGCGCTCAAGACGCAGCGCTCGGACGCCATCCAGAAGATCGCGCACCTCAAGCAGCAGATCACCGAGATCGAGACGCAGGAGAACGAGTCCATCCGGGAGGTGCGTCCTCCGATCAGACGCCCCCGCCCGAGCCCCCTTCTCTCTGAAAAGGCCACGTCCGGCCTACGCCCCACGCGTGCTTTCTTCTCTGTTTGGTCATTCTCCGTTGAATCCTTAGTCTATTGAACAGAGCATCTGGCCAAAATTCCGAACAATTTTCCAATGCATGCTGCTTCACTTGATTGAATGTAAAGACTGCAGAATCGAAGAAATGTAGAATATGTCTGGATGCGTGAATCTGCAACTGTAGCACTTTGTGAAGATGTCGAGGTGTTTGACTTTCTGTCTCATTTTCTCACTGAAGTGCGTTTGTAGTCGAATGTCTGGAGTGAATCTTGAGAACTCGTGACTTCTTCACTAACACTCGGAAATCCTTGATTTTCAGACTTGGCGAAAAATCGCGCAAAAACGGGGCCTAAAGTTCAACAAGCACTTTGGGAAAGTCTCAAAAGTAAAAAAAATTCTGTGCAATCTTGTAAATTTCCACCCCAACCTTGTGATGTATTTTGTCCACGTTTGAGAGTGTGATTCATCGCATGATAACACAGCTCTGATTTCATGCAATTTTGGGAGAAATTTTGGTTTTGATTTCCAGTTACGTATTTTGTCGATGAATGGTTCTGTAAAATGAACTGTTTTCTGTTTGTGTGAACATTTTGCTTTTTCAAACCAAAATTTACAACCAAACGGTATGAAATGAGTTCCGCTCCTTTTTCCCTGCAGACAAATTTGCTGCAGGTGTTGATGTCTTGTCAATGGAAAGTCACGTGCAGTCCGTCCTCCTTGTCGTTGCATGAAACTCCAAGTAAAAATGTTTCACCCATGAAAGGGCATTGGTGGTCAGCAAGTCCTTTGATTTTCTCGCAACGGAGACAGTTGCTGGTGGATGATTGAAACAACGTGTCGTTTTTGCACACCTGATCTTGTGTCTCGTGGCCAGAAACTTCCAGCCACTTCCCTTCAATTCCTGTCCCAACCCCTCCCTTCCATGTCAATCGCCCATGATTACACGGCTGCCTGAATTTCAGCTGGAGATGGAGCGCGCACTGTTGGAGGGTGAGCACCAGATGGAGATGGAGGAGCTGGAGCGCGAACAGCTCAAGATCAACCGACTCAAGACGAGGCAGCTCGAACTCGTCGACGAGGCGCAGGCGCAGAGGGACAAGGTGCGTGCGGGGGTCCGGGTACGGGTGTGGAGGTGTGGCGAGGGGGAGGAGGTGGTGGAGGGGACAGGTGGCCGGGGGGAGTCGTGGGGCGGGGGCGGACGACGGCGAGGGAGGGAGGGGGGTCGTGGAGGGGACGGGGCGGGCGATGGGGAGGAGGTCGTGTGGGAGGGAGGTGGGGCGGGCGGGGGAGTCATGGGGCGGGGTGGGTGAGCGGACGGAGGTGTGGGCCAAGATGGTCGAAGAAAGCTGCGTGAACTATGGTGGTGTTTCTCAGTCTTGTGAAAAATACGAAGCGGTGATCACACCTCATAAAAATGCGAACTTGGTGATTCCCTTTTCAGTTTCAGATTGCCCAATTTTACGGCTATAATTTGTACCAGGTACAACACACGACGCTGACTTTTCTCGCCTTCTTATTGACCAACATTTTGTGCACTTGCCCTGAACGTTTCCGTTTTTCATTTGTTTCTTCTTTTCTGTTTCGAGCAAACTGTCGTGGGGATTTTTGGCAACACAACTAATCCTGACTTGAGAAATTTTCGCTGAACAACAAGATTTTGTACCTTCAGAACAAGCGAACAACACGCGTAGAAGCAAAACAACAACTTTGCAATGTGTTTAGAACAAATGAAGAGTATTCTTTGTTGGGGAAGTCTGACTCACAATGAACTCTCGCTGTTGTCTTCTGATTTTGCAATTCTCAACAAGTTTCTTTTTGTTTCCTTGGCTGCTCGACCAGCAGACAACTTCAGTTTCTTGAGGCAGAACATTTTGAGTTTTCGTATCGTTTGTGACAGACCCACTGCTCAGGAACCAAATCAGAATAGCTACATCCAAAATTAAATCAAATGAGATGGCGGGTTGACAAGTTTATCCTTGTGTCGAACACCTGACAATGACAACCACCGCTAAAACCCCGCACGATAATTCGCCCCCCCCCCCTTGTCGTCGTCGATACACACCCCTTTTCTGGTTGCGCTGGTAACCATGGCGACGCTTCCCGCGCAGGAGCAGGAGAAGATGGACCGGGAGCGGCGGAAGCTGCGCGAGCTCGAGGCTGCGCACTACGAGACGGAGACGCTGCTCGAGACGAGCGCGCGCGAGGACGAGGACGCACTGCTCGAGCGCTTCAAGCGCGAACACGACCACCTCGAACTCGCGCGCAAACACTTCGATGATCTCGAGTTCCAGCAGCTTGAGGTGCGGGGCGTGTTCGTTTTATGTGTGTGTGTGTGTGTGTGTGTGTGTGTGTGTGTGTGTGTGAATTGCGGAAATTCTTTCACCGAACCTCCAGCCATAGTCTGTTGTCCAGAGTAACCACGTGACATTTCTGGTTTCACGTCGTCAGGCAGATGCGTAAAATCCAGTAATCTGTGCTTCAGGTGGAGACTCGGTTTGAGGAGGAGCGGGAGAAAGTTCAGCAGCAGCTTCTGCGGGAGCAGAACGAGATCCTCGACAAATACAAGGACCGAGAGGTGAGCGCTGCGCAGAGCCACGTTTGGCCAGGTGGTTCAGGCAAAGGGAACTGTGTGAGTCTACACAGGATGAAAGATGTCTCGTGCGAAGTTTTCAGTTGTCCGTCACGGTTTCTGGAATCGCTTTTTCAAAGCCGTGGCGGTTCACGTGTGCAAGAAAAAATTGTGGGACAACATGTCGCACCAAGCCCGCTGTCCACACGTGAGAAAGGAAAAATCAAGGCGTTGCAAGTGATTCTTGGGCAGCAACGCGGAGCATCTCAGAAAACCCATTGCCGACAGTACTCACGCGATACTCACACGGAGCTCGTGGTTGATCCAGGCGAAGCTGCAGCAGATCGACCGGCAGCAGCGCGAGATGCTGCGTCAGGTGAAGATCGACATCGAGGACATGGAGCGACACCGACAACAGCTCGTCGAGCTCTTCCGATCCGTGAGTACTCACTGCGCGGTGCCGCGCACCCCCTCCCCCACACGCGCACCCACCGACACACACACACGCACACACACACACACACACACACACACACACACACACACACACTCATGCTGCGTTGAGATGTTGTGCAAAACAGATTTATGGACAAGGTTGTTCAAAGTGTATTTAGAGATGCTCCATCCAACTTGTTGGACAGTGGGCAACTGAGGCTGCGCGCTTGATCAACAAAGGGTGGTGACTCTCAGTTCGGCCTGGTGCAAATGGAGAAAGAGGAAAATGAACGAATTGCCACCGCTTGTGATTGCAGGAGAAGTCGAAGCTGGCGAACCTGGAGCGTCGGGTGCGCGACGCGACCCGGGTTCTCGCGACGCAGGAACCGGGCAGCAGCGACGTCACCGCCGCCAAGCAGGACAGCAATGTGAGTGCCTAGTCTGCTGCGAATTAAATCATATTTTCTTCCGTTCTTTCTGAACGTCACTTTTTCTTCCATCATTACTTTGTTCATTCTTTCATTCGTTCTTTGTTTCCTTCTTTCCTTCCTTTCTCCATTCATTCATTCGTCCTTTCTATTCGTCTGCTTGTATCTATCTCTCTGCCTCCTGTCCGTCTGTTACCACATTTGTGAGTCACGTGTCGCATCACATCATCTTGAGTGGATTGGCTCCCTGGACTCAGGTCATAATATTCACTGATCTTGTGGTCAGCCGACTCTGCGTGTTTCTCTGATCACATTGACGTCTGTCATTCCGGATTGGTCGGTCAACAGCTGCTTTCTGCGCCGCCAAGTTGCTCGCATTGCTCGCAAGCGAACCGGACACCTGTCGCTGGCATTGCTTGTCTCGCCACTCAATGTTGTTGAATTCATTTAGTAGCCAGTGTTGTGCGAGGTAAGGTTTTCCTTGCATTACGCCAATGCTGTTACATCATTGGAAGAGTCGGGTTTAAGTTGTTTGAAAGCGCGAAAGGTCGATGGATTGTGTATATTCCTGAGATTCTTGGATTCAGCTGAGAAACTACAATTATATTTTCACCAGGAAACATTCATTCTCGTCGGAAAACTCGAGTTTTGGGTAAAATTCATCAGGACTTTCTCGCGATTGCGCCAGTTGTGATTCCAGATTTTCAAACTTTGTGTATTGTTTCTTTTGTGCCAGAAGATGGAGGGGAAGGTTCCGCTGAGCGGGCCGCACGAGTCCTACATCAACCGGGTCAAGGCGGGCAGCGGGCTGTACGGCGGCGGCGGCGGCGCGGGGTCGGGCGGCGGCGGCGGCGGCGCGACGCCTCCCTCCGCGGACAACAAACACTCGCAGGCGCTGCTCGACATCGAGAAGAACCGCGTCCTCACGCTCGAGAGAGACGGTGAGAGCAACACATGTCATGTCAAGAGAAGGCGTCTTCCTTCAAACAGAAAACGTCATGGGGGGGACAACAGTGTGATGAGGCTGGTTTCTAAGTTTCGCGTGGCAGTTTGCGTCAAAAGAAGTCACCACAGAATCGTACACACCAGGTCAGCTTTTATGATCTCGTGGACTGGACTCCGGCAAAGAGTTCTCCAAGGCTTCAGTTTGAGTCATTTTGTTGGAAATTCCAGGCAACAGCGTGATTGAGGAGGAGCGGCGGCGTCTCTACGACCTCAAGCTGCGGGCGGCGCAGGAGGGGAAGGCGGCGTGGGCGCAGCGCCGCGGCGGCGCGCCGTGCACCCTGCCGGCCGGCGTCGGCATCATCACGCCCGCAGACGCCAACTCGATCGAGTCGGAGGATTCGAGCGTCACGAGCAGCGACGGGCCGTCCGAGAAGGAGACGAGGTGGGTAGTGTGTGTGTGTGTGTGTGTGTGTGTGTGTATGTGTGTGTACGTGTACGTGTACGCAGGGGTGAGCTATGTGTCCGCTTGTGTTGGGGCTCTTTTCAGCGTCTGTTTGTGTGCGTGCGTGTGTGCGTCTGTGTATGTGCGTGGTGTGGATGTTGTGTGCGCAGAAGGGAGGGAGATCCTGTGCATTCGTGTCCGAGAGTTGATTTCTTTCCCACAACCGCATTTTTTCGCCTGTCACTGGCGCAAGGTGCAAAAGCATTGCTGCCATGCAAAACGTGTTTCTTGATTGAAAACGCCAGACAGCCTGTATTTTGGTCGAGCTGAGACATGTTCGTAGTTCCTCGTCGTGATCTGGTTGACTGTGGCAGTGCCCGATTTTATCGATTTGCAGCGGTGCCTTATCTGATTGGCAGAGTTTGCTTATCTTTGGTTTGCGTAAACTACCATCCGATCTGAATCTACAAATGTGAACTTTACACACACTGAGCTGCAAAAGAAGAGAAAGCCGAAAGTTTCAATTGATTTGGACAAAAATCTCATCATGTCACTGAAGAGGTTGTTCCGTGGTTCGTTTCGTGGTTCATTTCGAAGGAAGAGGTTTGTATCTTGCTGACTGGGAGGACAAGAAGTTGGTTCCAAAACAACTTTTGCGATTGTTTCTTCAAAATGTTCGGTGTGTCAAAAACAGTCTCAGATATGTCACGTGTTCTGCAAAGTTGGTGTCTGTTTTGCGTGGAGTGGAATTCAGACTTTGTTTGAGAAGTTGTGTCTGTTGTCTCATGACATACCTGTTTTGTGCCGCTGAGCAGTCGCATCACCATCGCACAAAAAATTGAGATGAACTTGTGCCGTGAAGAAGGGAAAGAGGATTTTCCCTGAAATAGCTACACACCACTCACAAAACATTCAGCCTTCAATTCGCACGAGACCACGTGTAAACTTCTGAACTTCCCGAAGGTGATTCGCTGCAGCGCGCGTTTCTAAAAGCGACTCTGACCTCCACTTGCAGCCTGAGTTCGGGCGAGGACCACCTGGAGAAGCTGAACGAGATGGAGCGAGTCCTGCAGACCGCGCAGAACGAGAAGATGCACACACTCGAGCAGCAGGTCAGTCACGCATGCACACACACGCACACACACACACACACACACACACACACACACACACACTGCAGCGGTAGAAATGGGCCACGTGTTAGGGTGGAGCCGGCTCGATGTTCGACGTGCTCAATGATCGAAGTGTTGCTTCAGTGATCGACACAGCTTCAAACGGGTTGGTTCAGCAATCATTATGTGGTTGATTTAGACTGTAGTTAGTGGCTTATTGGCTGAATATATTGTTCAAATCTGAGGTGTCCCTCAACAGAGTTGACCTCCTTCGTTTCGCCTTTACGTCCCCTGCTTTACATTTCCTCAAATTTATATTTCGTTGATTCTCGGATTTCTTTGTTCGCTTTGGTTCTTGCATCGTGGGACGCCTGCAGATTTGAAAAATTCAATTCTGTGCTTGTAATGGGCAAACGTTCTCTGAACCGCGGATGACAAGTTTAGGAAGCAGAACTGGTTTTGGAGTTTCTGTCGATCAAACCAAACCCAAAGGAAAAAGCAGACCAGACCAGTTTTCGGGCCGGGGGGAGGGTGTTTACCAGAATCCGCTGTTGAGAGTTGGATTGTAAGCGCTGTCTGTCCGTCTGTCTGTCACTGTGCTTCATCACTGTTCTGTTCTGTCTCGCGCAGACCGCGTGGAAGGGCGTCGACCTGCTTAACATTAGTATGAACTCGCTGCTCAAGGTATACAAGCTGCATGCCTCATGTCTTCGGTCAACCGCTCTGTTTCACGGACCCAACGAGAGAAAATCTCGAATCAGAAACATCTTTGCGGCCTTTGTCAAGTTGTCTTCAGACAGGGGAGAGGGAAGGAGGGGGGGGGGGCTTCCGTTGGTTCGAATGGGAACAACGTTCAACTCGGCCTCTGTGCGGGTCGTTTTGTGCCTGTTTCGTGGTCGACTCGCACAGAGGCACTGAAATGTGGTGTCCGTGAAGGGGAGAAATTGACCACTCTGATTGCGTCTGTGTGTTGGCTCTGTCTTCTGCCCACCTCACACTCAAACGACTATCACTGTGGATTTCGGCCAGGTTCTTGCGTGTGGACATCAACGCATGTGGATCTGTCTTCACTGCTGCATCATTCCCTGGTCCACTTGAGTGGTTTGCAGACGAACCATCGTGCATGCATCTTGATTTGCTGTGAAGTGGGTTGTTGAAAGGTTTTCACACTGAGTCAGCTCGGAAAGCGCTGCAGAAATCCTATCTCCCGTCCAAAAGAGGCGGGATGAGGGGGATGAATCTGCAACACAGATTCCATTGTGTTTCCCAGACACCGTCAAACACAATTGTGTGCTCTGATGACTAAACGTCATTGTGTGGAGCCTGGATTGGATTCCTCGTGTGCAGGGCTTTCCGAGGCAACTGCGGATCAGTTTGATGTGTGGATTTGGAATCGGGACTGAGTGGAATTTTGAGGTCACAATGACGCATGATTTGCGTTCAGTAATTCGGAATTGGGGAAACGTGTCTCTGGTGTGTATGCACCACTTGACCATTGCATTGAGCATTTGTTGGCAGACGTGTTGAATTGCCGTCATTCGTTGCACGACTTACACGAGAGCACGCATGGGAAAAAAGCGCCGCGCTCACGGAACATTTGACTTCCTTGCTCACTGACTGACATTCCCAGTTGGGGGTGCATTCCCTGAGTGGAATTGCCCTGCGAATTCAAGTGAATGCAAACCAGTTGTGATGGGGATTGAATCACAGTGCACGCTGGGGTGGATTCTGAGGTGGAAAAGTAGACACGCGCATTGGCAGAGTTTCATCGTTGGTTAGAGAGAGAGTTCCTTTCTCAGTGAGTCTTCTCTCAGTGAGTTTGGTTTTCCGTCGTTCTCAAAGTGCGATAAGGGCAAAGTGAAAAGGCCTTTGGTTGTAGTGATGTGTGTTTTGGTGAAAATTCATTCCCTTGGAATGGGTGATGTGATACTCGTATTCAGCAAACATTGAATGCCGCGTGATTGAAGTGACAAGAAAGCATTTTGGATGTCTTTGGATGAACCTGGATCCGCTTCTCATTTCGCGCGGCATTTGGCGTGGATGTTGCGTTATTGAATCGCGCCTCCCCCGAGAGATTAACCCTTCACCCCGTCCACCCCCCGCCGCGTGACATCCCCGCCGCAGCTGCTCCCGCAATATTGGACGCGCGTGCGCGCGCATTGGAAACCCCGCGGACCGGCAGGTGCCCGTCCGTTCTGTGAGCAGCGCAACAAAAAGCTTTTGTTATCCAGAAAACTGTGGTGCGGCATTTTGTCAAGTTGAAATGTTTTCCAAAGACGGACATCCAAGTGAGGTTTCACAAATGGGGAAGCATCGTAGAAGAGCGTAGAAGTTGCACAGACATGAATCTGAAGCGCATGTCTCTTCTCTCGTCTGAGAATTGAGAATTGTGCCCATTGTCCTTGCAACAAGCATGTCAGTGATTCACAATAACCCTCGAGTCATTGATTCGCTGCTCCCACCCTCCCTGCAGACGTGTAGAGTTTAGCTGCATGCGAGGCTGCAGTGATATTGCACGCTCTGACACCGCTCACTCATCGCACTGACTGCCACACAAAGCACGCGTCGCATCCGATGCTGTGATTGACTTGGGTGCGCGTGAGACTGTTCTGAAGTGGAATTTTGAAGGACAAGTTTCAAAACGCCGCAAAATATGTTGCTGTCGATGTGTTTCACCGGTCGACACGGAAAGGTTTGTGTCAAATGGTACAAGATGTGAGTGCAAAAATTATGATATTGTGGACAATTGCTTGGAATCTTGTCGGAAGTCAGATCCAGAACTCGAGAAAATAGCGGCTCACTGTGCGCTGCACGTTCAGTGCTCGGGCTCCGTGGTGCGAGCTTCTGCGCGGGACATTGTTCGTGTTGAGTCGCAGTGTGGACCCGACACGACAGTGCTGACTGTTGCAGGGATGTTCAGTGTTGGCCGTCCAGAAACTCAACTCAGTGACTTTGACGCCTTCCACATCCAATTCTCGTGCCATTGCTTTTGCTGCTGCAGGAGATGCTTCTTCCGCTGCAATGCCTTGTCTACCGTCTGCTGACAGCGTTAGACGCCGTGAGCACAGCCTGACCATTCCCACGGCGGTTCTTCTCACTGGTTCCCGCGCTGTGTTGCAGGTTCACCAGCGCGAGTCTGAGATCCTGGAGCTGCAGCTGGAGCGACAGAAGCGGCTGCAGCTGGAGCGGCAACTCGAGGAGGAGACGCTGCGGCGCGACGAGCTCGTCGAGCAGGAGATCCGGCTGCGCGAGCGCGCGCGCGTCCAGGTGCGCGAGCCACCAGGTGGCGGGAGGGGCGTCGTGTGACGGGAGGGAGGCATTTGTGTGGTGGGAGACCCACCAGGGGGAGTACTGTGGGCTGGAGATCCACCAGGTAGCGGGAAGGGAGCGGGCCACAAGGCAGTTCTGGGAGCGGGAGGATGCGGGAGTTACCTCGACAGATAATTCAAAAGAAAGGGTCGCGTCAAGTTGTACGTCTTGAAGGACCTGCTCAAGGAGTAACTTTAAGCACACGATCATCCCTTTCTGCATCATTTTGCTGATTCGCACCTCTCTCGCACAGGCGCGGCCGCTGACTCGCTACCTGCCGATCAAGAGCTCCGAGTTCGACCTGAAGCAGCACATCGAGTCCGCGGGCCACAACCTCGACCAGTGCAAACACGTGACGCTGAGCCAGGCGAGCTGCAGGGGCTACCTCCAGGTGAGCCGCGCAGGGTACGATGGGTGGTCAAGATGGTTTCCCTTCGCTGGGTCTCGAGAACACCTAAATTTTGCCTTTAAGCATCGTGAATTTAACAGAAGCGAACGTGCTGAGAGCGCAGGGAAACCATAACTTGATCACCTGTGGTACTGTGACATAAACAGTGCTGCAAGAACAAACGTGCTGGAAAAGGCCCAGGGTGTTAGCAGTGCCACGCCAAGCGCGCTCTGTCAAGATGACGGCGTCGTTTGTTTCACCCACCACGCGACGGAGACCCAACAGACCCGTTTCAGACTGTCGTGTGCTTCTTGTCAAGTGGATTCTCATTCCAAGCTTGGATGTGTTTGCAGAAAATGGGCAGCAAGTTCCACACGTGGAAGAAGCGGTGGTTCGTGTTCGACCGGCAGCGCCGCTCGCTGCTCTACTTCTCCGACAAGTCGGAGAACAAGCCTCGCGGAGGGATCTACTTCCAGGCCATTGAGGAGGTGTACGTGGACCATTTACGGGAAGTGAAAAGTCCCAACCCCAAGTTGACTTTCTGTGTGAAAACGTACGACCGGACCTATTTTCTGTGCGCCAGCACCCCGGAGGCGATGCGCATCTGGATCGACGTGATCTTCACAGGGGCGGAGGGATACCGGGAGTTCTCCTAGGGACCGTGAACATTTCTGCAGTTGCTCTCAAGAGCTGTTCTTGCAAGATTTTTACGTTTGTGAGGAACTCTGAAAACAATTTGTGCAGGAATTTCATCACGGAGAAAATATGAATCAATGTGCTTGCTTCAAGTTTTTGAACACAAATTTCGGTGCCTGAAGAATAATAGGAGATGCCATATTTTTCAACAAAGGATCATACAGGGAATAATTTGTCTGCATAAACACTGGAATACGAATGGGGATGTGGAGGCGTTGACAGGGACAGTTGACGCCGTGCGCCCCGGAGAGGACAGAGCGGGCAGCACCCACATACCACAAATACAACTTTTTCTGTGTACGAAGGTGCTCTTCAACTGGTGACTCGGGGGAACTTGCTCCAGGCGAAATCCAATTTCTTCTTGAGGTTATTTTTTCGCGTGCCTCTTCGTCGGAAGTCAAAAATCTACTGACAATGACATTGACAAAGTTTGCCTGGATGACGTTGCTGTTATACCTCAAAGTGCCATCTTCTTTGCACGCAGTAATGTGTTCAACCAAACATTTCGTATCTGTTCATCCACTCGTTGAATTTGTACGTGACGACTTCATCACTGTGACAACTGACGTTGAGCACCGTGACTCTCGTCAAGAGAACGTTTCGAGACTTCATGAGAAGTCGGCATCACAGTTGACGTCACAAGTCGTGAAGGTCTGTTCAGATTGGTGTTTCTGACAGGACCCTTCAGATGACAAAAAAGATAAAACGTTTTGCGACATGTGTTGTTCCACACTCAACGCTCCGCGTCTGGACGTCAGTGACCACATCTGTACATACAACAGTTCGATTTCTTTTTTTCATGAAAAGCGACAATTTTCAAATGACATTTTTGTATTGAAATTTATTGACAAAATAAAACCAAAATACACAAATCTGGTTTTGTGTTCGCAGCTATGCAGGTAAAGTACAGCTGCACACTTGTTTGTTTCGAACACAAACCACGGAACAAACAAAAATGTTCCGTGTTCATCCGTCTCACTCGAGCCCCAAAAACGATACTGGACTCTTTCAATAACCGCCATGTCACCAAGAGACGTGACACAAAACTTCGGGAAGCGCTCCTGCACATTGGTACACCGCTGCGCTACAAAAAATTTGAGCGATGCCGTAGGCACTACTGGAATTATACAGAAAAGCGCGGATGCAGTTGTGAAGCAGGGTCCGACCGTCTGAGCCCGACCTTCTTGAGCAATTTCTCATGTCAAGCCTTCACGTTCACTCCACAACTCAAAACGACATCAACTAACGCGCACAGGTATGGCACTAAAAGATTGGCACAAAAGGAACCCTGCAAACCCGAACCCAAAGATAAAAGCCAGTGAAGCAGAAAAACTATCCAATTCAAGAAGACGATACCACTGCGGGAAACGGAATGTACGAAGCAACAGCGAACCAGTTCAGAAAATCGAAATCAACAGACATCAATCGGAAACGACAGGCTCCAGATTGGCTGTGCCACAACTGGAAAGAAAACACAAATGCATCACACCAGACTCCAGGTGTATTGGTGTGTACTTGCAATTCATAGCAGCTTGGTTTCGTGAATGAACACGACAGCAGTGAGTGACCTTTTTCGTCATCAAACGTACGAGTATTGCTTCCAACAACTTCACACAAAAAAGCGTGGCACTACTCATTTGTAAACGGTCCATCAACAACCGACCAAACAACAACTGAATTTGCCGGGCAACAGCACCATTTGAATCACAGTTTGTGCAATATTCCACAGAATCACATATTGTACAATATTCAACAGTGAAAGCACTTGAGCAAATCACGCGGCACGTGTGAAACTGAACAACTTCGAGGCTAAAAGCAGCTACGCCCACTTGCTCAACCTTCGGAACAGAAAAACTGTAAAAACAATTCGGGTTGTCACGTTGCGCAACACGAACATTGCAGTTCTGCGCAACCATCAACTGCAAGAATCACAAACGCGGAAACATTCAACGACGGCGTTTTGCAGAAGCCAAGCCGAGGCGTCCGCGAGCTGCCGAGAGCGCATCCCCGGTGTCAGCCCCGGAACTTGAAGATGACGGCGGCGAGCGCCATCATGGCCCAGCCCCAGCCGATGCTCATGAGGAAGCCCTGCCACACGCCCGGAGACGTCAAACCCCAACCTGCAGCGACATATCCCAAGTTTGCAAGCAAAGGGAGTTCATTTTCAGCACCAAGAAACTCAGAAACCAACAAAACACGTCCTCCAGCAATTTTGAAATTTAAACGATCACGAGGTCACGCATGCGTCGAGCGAGATATGGCGGAGACTCACCTCTGGCGAGTATGCTGCGCATGGCCTGCGCTGCGTACGTGTTGGGGAGACAGTAGCCCAGGTACCGCATCCACACCGGCATCGCCTCCAACGGCCAGATGATACCTGAAGCGTACAAACCAATGCAGAACACACACATACACACATACACACAAACACACACACACGCACACACACACACACACACACACACACACACACACACACACACACACACACACAAGAAAAGAAACAGACAGACAACAAAGAGAGAGCAGAGGTCAGTCAGGGAAACTGTTCGGTGTACACCTCTTGTTGTTTCCAGTGTCTGGTCTATTGACACGTACAGAGAAATACTGCAGGTGCTTCACTCAGATGTGAAAAGTGTTCTCAGTGGAGTAACTCACCGCTAAGGATCATGTTGGGATACACGGACGCGAGCGCGCACTGGATCGCCGGGTGCTCTTCCTTACACACAGACGAGATGAGCAAACCTGAAACAAACCCCAAGTTTCTCAAAGGAAAATATGGAAGCGGAGCTTGAACGCCAGTGCGTCCGCGTCGCGAAGCGTTACGTTTCTGCAGGAAGGTGCGTGGGTCCTGCCCAGATTTTGGGAGGTCATATCATCCACCCCCAACCCTTGAAAGATCAAGCCTTCAGCTGTTGCCAGTGTCTAACACAGCCTCAAATTACGCGTCACTGCAAAAATTCACACTGCCCACACAGTCGCACGTTTCCGCTGATTGGCTGATTGACCGGCTCTTCCCCCGGTGAGTGACGCGCTCTGTGCGCGGGTCCATACCGAGCGCCATGCCGGTGAAGCCCTGGAACAGCGTCAGCAGAATCACCAGAACCAGCGGACCTTCATATGGCACCTGCGAAAACAGGAAAAACTCGCGTTCACTCACGTTTACTTTTCACAGCACCGAGAAACACTGACAGCCTGCCAAGATGCAGAGCAAAAGTGACCTGTTTACCACACGGTTACGGGCGACATGGAACAAATTGAGGATGCACAAGACCTCACTGCGGAGAGGCCTGCACATCTGCAGAAGAATCTGTCGACAGCACAGATTGCACCGGAAGCTCCTCGCTCTGGACTGACCTTGAAGACGGCGAGCGCGAAGACGAGCAGCAGCGCCACCTGCACGAGCATCACGAGCAGCTGCGTCCACACATGCGCAGTCATCACCTCCACCGCAGTCACGCCTGCAGGGCCAATCATAAATCTGAATCTTGGAACGTTTTTGTTTTGTTCTTCAAACATTACTGGGCATCTCGCATGCAGAAGATCACAAGTAAGAATTTCGAGGGGGTATATCAGAGAGAAGGTCGGGGGAATCGGCAGAGCCACACTGTCCGCAAATGTCAGTCTTTTTTCCACAGAAACAAACCAAAACAACCTGATTTGTATTGCTCTTGCTCTGCCCAACACACTTTCAGAACACACTTCCCATTACTTGGGCTGCAGACGGATCAGACGTCGCACGACGCCGGACTGACCTGCGACGAAGCTGCGGTCGAGCAGCCCCTGTTTCCGGTCGAGCACGAAGGCGACGGCTGTCAGCCCTGTCGCCATGAAGAACGTGATGCTGGAGCAGAATGCACGCGCAGTCAGTGGTCAGACTTTTAAAACTGCCAGTTTCAACGGATTTTGGACGACGATGATCTGCGATCATGGACATATAGCACGAGCAACCATTTCTCTCGGAATGTGTCCTTTCAGGTGTTTTGCCTCAGACGCTTTGGACTCCAGACCGGAAGTTCGACTGACCTGAGGATGATTCCCGGCGCCATGAAGTCGAGGAACCGGGAGTTGAGCGACCCGTACACCGGAGGCTCCATCTGCGGGGCGAGGCAGCCAATCAGAGGGCTTCGTGAGACCCTGACTGACCACTGAGGGTAGATCGCCAAGAATGCGTCGCAGTGCAAAGGAACTTGGGTGCGTGAGTCAAACTGAGGTAAAGCACGGAAAGTGCGGACGCAGGAGAAAAAAAGTACTGTCAACTCACACAAACACACGAGGAACAATACAAAACGCTCGTGTTTCACAACTCAAGACATCAGGTTGTCCTGACGTACAATCTCAGGGTAAATCCAGAGAACCAGATCTCCGGATCTCTCCCCGATTATCCACCCGTCCCTGACTGCGTGTCATTGAACATCAGACATTGACATTTCACGTGTTCTGTCGTCTTGTCACAGTCTGACTCAACTCGGCCCTGTAACACCAGAACCCCAGATCCGCTGGAGGTGCCTCGGAACTCACGATGATGGGGACCTGGGCGACGCCCGGGTTGATGTGCAGCTCGGGGTAGAACCGTTCCAGTGTCTCCGTCGCGAAGGCGGTGAAGGCGCGAAGAATCTCCGCCTGCAGCGTGAAGAAAATCTGCTGGTCTGCAACGAAAACAAAAGGCTTCTCAATGTGTGGGTCACCTGATGCAAATGCCCAACAGAACGCGACAAGAGCTCCCCGACAGAAGCAAACATAAATTGGCCAACTCTGAAGACTCCGTGGACAGAGTGCTGAGGACCCAATGAACCAAACACTAGCCATGACCAAATGCTTGAGAAACTCAGAAGCTCACAGTATTTGGCTCCACAACCACAGACAGATGCACGCGGTTCGCACGACACGAAACTCACTGGTTGTGTCGAGGTAGAGATGCACCGAGCCACCCGCGATCGTCGCGTTGTCCAGTTCGCTTTTCGACGTGAACCTGGTGGTGACCAGCGAAACATGTGAACCAGAATCAACGGAAGCAGAACACACACCACTCACTCTGCTGTCCAGATGAAAGGTATCGTTGCGTGGCCCACCTCATGAGGAGGTCTCGCGTGTAGTTGGCGCCCAGCTCGATGACGCCCCACGCGTCGCCGCCCCGCACCGCCGCGATGGCGCCGTCGTGCGTCGCGAACCGCTCCTGCGCGAGGGTACAGGAAAAGCCTGCTTCAGTCTGAAGACACGGCGCGTGCAACAGCAGGAACAAACAAGAAAAGGGAAGTTCACTGTTCTTGTGTAGCTGACGTTGGATGTTGTCTTCTGTCTCTCACTCACTGTCAACTGCGAATTGTCTGGGTTTCACTCCTCCCGTTCTTGTGGTATCTTTAACCCTCAGCATTTCCAACAATCCAAAAGCTCTTTCCCGTCAGTGAACGAACCTGGACAACGGTTTTGTTGCTGATGAAGGAGAGGAATGTGTTCCCCATGGGCGGGACGGGGAGGCTGGGCCCGGTCTCGTTGTTCACCACGGCCATCGTGAGGTGGTACGGCTGCTGCCCGATGCAGATGCAGAAGAGGATGATCTGGATGGAGGGGATGAAGAACTGGAACAGCAGCATCCTGCGGGAAGCGACAGGAAACGCGCGTCAGTGCTGAGTGCGATGCGATGGCCGAGTCCACGTAAAACAGGGTGTCAGAAAAGGACAGAAGCCTTTCTGGTGGGCGTCATCCACTGTCAAAACCTTTTTGCCATATTTATCAAACAGCCGCAAAAAATCTTTCACCATGGGCCGAGACCAAGGCCCATTTTGAACCGGACCTGTCCGTGACCCGGGTGCAGGAAATGTCTGGTGAAAAAAACATTTCAACAACCGCACGAAAAACACAAAAACAAGTGCACCAGATAAGGAGTTCTTGATGAGTGTTTGTGAAGTACCTGCACCCAAAACAGTGTCCTCGGAAAGATCTCAGACCCGGCATCAGTCACACTCGTCCTGACTGAAGATAGCATGCTGACAATTCCCAAGAACCAGACTGACCATTCCCAAGGACAACGCGAAAAGCTCTCACCCGAAGTTTCTCCTCAGTATATGCAGGTTTTTCATGACCAGAGCGAAGATGTTCCGAATACTGGGCAGGCAATCACAGAGGTGGGTGCGAGGCTTCTCAGCCGCTGCAACGCAAGAACAATTCTTCATATCACTGCCACAGAATGCAGGAGGCGGCTTCTTGCAACGAGCCAGCCTTTGTGCAACGGAACAACAAGAGAACCTGGATACTGTATCAAACCAGTACAAGTGAAAGGGAGGGGGGTGGGTGTGCGTTTACGTCTCCAAACCTCACTCCACCACTCCTCACTTTCTGGGACAAGCCAACGGACAAATTACTCAACCCCAACTGGATGCAAAACGAGAACACACGTACGCGTTGGCACGGGCGGCGCGGAGGAGGCTGGTGAGGCGCGGTGCGCGTCGCTGGTACGGGACGAACTCTTGTCGTCGAGCAGCGCCTCCTCCTCCTCGTTGTACGTCACGTCGGACGCTGTGCGCTTCTGTGGGAGAAGAGAGAGCGAGTTCACGTGTAAAGGGAGAGCTCTGCTCCAGGGGTTTTGATTTGGCCAGACACCCCAAACCAAGGAGCACAGGTGTCCAGCCAATTCCGGTTCAACTTGAAGTAGCCGGGCACTAGATCTACTCAACAAAGCGCCAAGTGACACTTTCAGAGAGCACCTGGCTATTTCAGGTTCAGTTCAGGTTTGACCTGAAACCTGGACACACAGGTGTTTGGTCATGTCAGTTTTACCTGAAATGGCCAGACACCCACATCTCGACAAACCCGTGTCTCTTCTTTTCATTGCACCGGTTCGTAAGTGGAATCTGAAGCAGTCTGCGGTTTGGCATGGTGATGGTTGATTGGCAGAAGTAGCACACAAAAACACCCTTTGTGTTCGGTGCAAAGAAATCCGTCACTGTCAGCCGACGGTTTGTTTGACAGCCGATGATAGATTTGTGCTCATACACATCACAGAAGGTTCTCGTCAGTCACGCAGCAAAACAGAAAATCACCATCAGATGACTCTGTCAGTCAGAATCACCTTGGCTCTCCTGGTGACGTGAGTTGCTTCCTCCTCATCGATGTCGAAGTCTTCCTCGCACAGCTTCAAAAACACGTCCTCCAGGGTCTGAAAAGAACCAGACGTGAACAACACCAGATGAAGCATCAACACCGGCATCACCGTACCCGCTGACCTCTAATCGCAAACTACGAGATACACTGAACAGCAGTAACCATGGGAACGGAGTGTGAGACCCAGTCTGACCACGCCCACGCCCACGCACCTGCTCCTCGTATCTCTGCACCAGCAGCTCGGGGTTCGCCTCGGCGAGGATGCGGCCCTGCCGCATGAGCCCGACCATGTTGGCCTGACGCGCCTCCTCGATGTAGTGGGTCGTGATGATGATGGTCGTGTCCCCGAACTCGGCGATCTCCAGCAGGTGCTCCCAGATCCTGCAGGGTGAGACCAGGGTCGGCTTCAAGGGTTGCGTCGACACATGCATTCATGCACACACGCACGCACACACACGCGCGCACATTCAAACACACACACACATACACACACACACACACACACACACACAACCAAAGCTACGCTCAGACAGAAAAAGAGCTTCACACTGAATTCGTTTCTTCCCATTCAGAGTGAACGTCTCACCTTTGTCTCAAGAGCGGGTCGACCCCGACCGTCGGTTCATCGAGAATGAGCAGTGGCGGCTGCTGCAGCAGCGCCACGGCGAACGACGTCCGTCTCTGCTGACCCCCGCTGAAAACACGTCACCAATTTATCATTTCAGGAACATACACATTGCAACTGAAAGTTTTCTGTGCAGAGCGTTTGCAAGTACCTTCTGATTTCGAGGTTCTTCCAAAATAAAGTTGGTTAAGATCGAAAGTACTTGTTTCATCCGTGCCTTGGAACTGTGTCGTGGAGTCTGGTTGGCGCCTCGTTCTGGTGGTGGTAGTGGAGCGACTGCTGCTTTTGTGTGTGTGTGTGTGTGTGTGTGTGTGTGTGTGTGTGTGTGTGTGTTCGTGTGTGTGTTCACCTGAGCTGTTTGATGAGTCTGGTCCTCTCCGGCAGGTTGAGGAACTGGATGAGGAAAGCCGTTCTCTCGGCCACGTCCGCTGACGTCATGCGCATCAGGTGCCCGAAGTAGCGCAGCGTGTCTCCGATCGAGAACTCCATGAACAGCGCCAGCTCCTGTGGAGGGGAGTGAGGCGTCATTCAGGGCAGGTTTCACTGTTGAACAGTGCTTTCTAGAAACACCAGTTACTGTTCATTTACCCTTCCTGCTTTCGCCCGTGGGGTCTACCAGCGGAAACCTTGTCACTCGTCTGCAAGTTTGGCCACAACACACACACACGCACACGCACACACACATACACACACACACACACACACACACACACACACACACACACACACACACCTGTGGCATGTAGCCCACGCTCCTCCCGGGCACCTGGTGACCTCTGCTTCCAGGTGACCTTCCCAAGGTCAGCACTTGACCTTGGTCCAGTTGGAGCCGACCTAAGATGCATCTCAGCAGCGTCGTTTTGCCAGAGCCGCTGGGACCCAAAAGTCCGTATCTGTAAATTGATGAAGAACCTGGCTGAAGGGACCAGCCAGTCTGAACAAACTGATCAAGAGAAATTTGTCCTAGCAAGCATTTGGTGGGATCGGTACTCAAAGCGATTTCGTGAACAGAGTTCACCCACAGATGCGACATTTTGAATGCCGACGTTCATCAGCCAATTTTCCAATCTTTTCGAAGACCGCAGCACATTATTGCAACAAAATTGTGAGACGCAGGACTCACATGTTGTTTTTGGGCACCGACATATGCAGGTTCTGCAGAACTTCCACTTTGCCGCTGCCCCGTCCGTAGCTCTTGAACGCGCCTGTTGAAAAATTGAAAAATTCAAGTCTATCTGAGATGGAGATTTCTCAATTGACGAAAGGCCTGTCTTTTCAAACCTGTCGCCAGACGAACCCAAAGCACTCACCCCCAAGACTGTTCGGCAGAAAACGTACCTTCCACATAGACGGCGATCTCAGGCCTCGAACTCCTCCTTTCCATCCTGCTTAATCTCCGCCTCTGATGAGTTTCCTATTTCTCCCTCAGTGCGCCATCCACGATGTCAATTTCAAGCCGCTATTGAAATTTCCTCTGTTGGATCATTCATCCGGACTTCTCTCAATTGAATTTCACTTTTTTCGCAAAAATTCAAATCTGAAAGAGACAAACAATTCATACAGCTGCACCGTCTGGGGATTTCGTTTTTCATAGTGAATAATGAAGCGAGAAATTCAAATTTCTCAGCGGACCAGAAAAATTCAATTGGTGAAGAAAGAGACTGTCAAATTTGAGCATTGCGTTCTTCAACACTGTCCGTTCTCCTCAGGGAAAAGAGCAAGAAAAACAACAAGCAATCTTTTTGAGGCGAGAATTGGAAATGTTTTGTGTTCCTATCGTCAAGTGTTGGTCTTACGTAAGTTTTCCGGCTTGTGGGACACCCTCAAGATAAGACCAAAGTTGTTCAGGTTGTATCAATTTTGAAGTGTCTGTTTTCACTGCGAGTGTTTGATAAATTGCAGCAAATTCGATTGATTCAAGACACCATCGCACAAAAAAAAACGAACAGCTCGAGTCGCTCATTTCGTCTGGCTTTAGGTAAAGGCTTCGAACCTGTTGACCGCTGCAAAAACACTTGAGCACAATGACCTCACTTGAGCCACTCGAACCTCACTGACACCGGTCCCCGGACCATCCCAGGGACCGTGACACCTGCTTTGCGTCCTTGTGTTCGACATTGGGATACCACGCATCTCATGATCGGTTGTGTGGCAAAAAACAATTGCTGTTCGCACGGAACCTGTCACAAAAACATACACACACACACACACACACACACACACACACACACACACACACACACACACACACTCTGCCATCGACGTCCTGAACAAAACACAGCTCATCGGGTGTCAGGCCATCTCTTTTTGTCTTCCTACCTAATCAGTTGCTGAAAACTCCAGAAACAACAGAGAAAATTGTGAAAGTAGCACTGTGCACTTGTTTTTGCCGTTTCCTGCTTGCAAACAGCCAGAGTGCTGTCAATCAAGGTGAGCGATAATACGCACTCCACGTCAAAGACCCTCTTGGGACGGATGTGGCCAGCTGAAACCCCCGTAAAAGTCATCTTGCACATCAGTGAAACTGCTATTTGTGGATATCATTGTGTTTTACCTTGCAACATTTTGTCCACAAACTGTACAAATCGACTTTCTGATTTGTGGCACACAAAATCCAGGTTTTCCGGAAGTTGGAAAAGTTTTTCTAGAGCAAAACAGAACCACGTGCACAAGGGCAGAGGCAAGTTTTGCCCTCTTTGTCAATTTTACTCGATTTTGTTATCCTGTAGAGTCTTGATCAACCTTTCGAACACAATCCTGACAAGTTCAGTGAGTAGGTATTCAAAGAGAAACAGATCTGACACGAGCACGCGTGACACTTGCTACAGCAGCTCAAAGTATGTTGCACAGAACTGAGAACACCGTCCAGATCAACAGCGTTCAGGGTGCAACCCAACTGCAACATTTCATCAAAACCCTTGCGCGGCTTCTCGGACAGATTGGCGATGGAGAGAGTTGGGTTCGGTGTGGAGGAGGTTGGGCCCACGGTGCTGCGACTGTGGGGCATCGCGACAGACGAGCCGGTTCGAGAGATGCGTGCCTCCCAGGACCGAGTCTACCACGTGTCCAGCCGATTTCGAGGTTCCTTCGTGTTCAAGGTGGGCAGAAAGCAGCAGTTGTGATCATTTTGACGACAGAGATGTGCTTCAGATGCGTGCTGGTAACCGCAAATCGAATCAAAAGAATGGTCATGACTTGATTCTTGTGATTTCCTCACCTTTGCAGGTGACACAGGCTTCGGACGAGAACGAGATGTTTCTGCGCGCGCAGTTTTCCTTCATGCGGCACCTGGCGGACCGGGGCTTCACCGTCCCCGCCGCGGTGCCCACTACTTTCGGTCACGTGATGTCCAGGATCGTTTCCACCAGAGGGGGTGAGGCGCGAGACAAATATCGGAAGGGTGTTAAGCTTTGCTTACTCACGAATGGATTTTGCAGTCCATCGCCTTGATCAGAATCAATATTTACAGACTCATTCTGTTGGATGAAAGGCTTGCAGATTGCCCGAATGCAATGTTTATCAGCCGATGGCTCACAGTGGTTTACCCCTGTATCTTCGGTGTATGTACAATCCAGTGGGACCCCCTGACCCATTTTCCTGATCCCCCCTGACCCCCTGGACCTCTTTGGACCCCTCTGACCCCACCCCCATGAATAAACGTAGCAAGTGGCGCGCGGTTGATGTTTTACTTTTGGTTCGTATTTCAGACGCATGCCTCGTGTACCTGTTGACGTACATCCCCGGACGCACTCCTCTTCCGATAGAACATCTCCGTGGTGTGGGACTGCTGGTGGCTCAACTCAGGCTGAACCTCAAGGTGTGTGTGTGTGTGTGTGTGTGTGTGTGTGTGTGTATGTGTGTGTGTGTGTGTGTGTGAACCTCAAGGTCGGTCTGTCTGTCACCCCTCAAAATGTGTGTGTGTGTGTTGTTGTTGTTGTTGTTGTTGTTGTTGTTGTTGTTGTTGTTGTAACTGAACTTTGGCACTTACGTTTGACAAGATAGTTCGATTTAAATCCCGATTGGTCGTAGTGAATCGGCACAAAATGTGACGGTTTCAGCTTGCAAAGGACAAACTTAGGTTGCAGACGAGAACCAATACAACTTCTTTATTTTCGGCAGGCCTTCAGTCACGAGAAGTTGGATCAACTGGACCCACACAACGACTGGGCCATTCACAACTTCAATTTGCTCGGGTTACGTGTACCCTCCCTGGTAAGCACGAAAGACGATTCTGTTCGAGAGAAAACGTGGAGATCCCCACCTTTACTGTCGCACGGACTGATTTTACGTTTCAGTCTGAAGAACGACGTCGCCTGACGGAGGCGGTGCTGAGGATGTGGGAACGAGAACTGAAGCCGCGAATTCCTGCACTGGAGAAAAGTGAGTCGAAAGTAACAAACCAAAACACGCCATTCACCGGAAACAAATGAGAGGAAATGCCCACTGATTCTTTGGACATCGTAGGTTCGTTGAAACATGACTGTGGCCTGACATCGATTGACTCTTTGGGACCACAGGTCAAGCAAAATTTGTGTCTGTGGTCACTGACTGCAATTTTGGTACAACTCTCCAAGAGAACGAAAATGCCTTTGCCTTTCCCACAGGTGTCATTCATTCGGACATTCACGACGACAACTTAGTGCTGGTTCAGAAAAATTCTCAAAAGGAAGTGGGCGTCAGTGGCGTCACTAATGTGGCGTCAGCAGAACCTGCAGGGACGAACCTGGACTGCAGTAACAGTTTGAAGCAGGATCGACTGAGTGATCCCCACGACCCTTCCAACCCTCAGGAAAATACCTGCAGGACAAAGGCAGTGACGCTTGGACAACATCAACGCGACACCTGCTCAGTGATGCATCGCTACGGTATCATTGACTTCGGGGACATCACATTCAGCTGCAGCGTGTTCGAGTTGGCCACCGTCCTCGCTTACGGCATGATGCAGGAGACCAGAGATGGAGACATTTTCCTGGAGCGGGGTAGAGAGGTTCTGCAGGGGTACCAGTCGCTGTTGCCACTGGATGCCTTGGAGAGAGAAGTGTTGTACGTTAGTGTGTGCTGCAGGTATTGTATTGAGCTTGTGAACACAGAGGTGGCGGTGTTGACTCAGGGGGACGAGGCGTGTGTCGAGTACCTCACGTGCTGCGAGCAGGTCGGGTGGAGGCAGTTGCGACGACTGCTCGACATGGGGCGCAGTGAGGTGCACAACAGATGGTTCCAACTGTGACAGATTTGTGGAATCTGTGTCGAAATGAAGACTTGTGAGACTATGAATGCTGATCGTCATCCAACTTGTCTTTTCCTAACGAGACATCGGTGTGAGAGGCAAGTTTCAGCTCGACCTCGGAAAGTCATTTCACGTCGTCGTACGTGTTTGAAATGTCATGAGTAATCTAAAGAACTGAGGAAACATAGGTCAAGACGTTTCCTTCGAGGGAATTCGCTCCAGCGGGTGTAGGATTTGGGCGGAGGGGACACGGGACTGCTCGGGGTCCGACCAAAGGAGGCGGGACGCTCGCTTTCGTTTTGATTGATTCAAAATTGCAAAAACGAAAAGAAAAAGTCCTGCAGAACACGTTTTTCGGGGGGAACCTTTCGACACGCAGGGGAGTCCCTCAATCAAATCATGCACTTCCCCCTTTTGTCCAACTTGCACTTGCACGCATTGCCAAGACGGTACAAGGGAAAACTTCACCAAACTGCTTGGTGAGTTCGCTTTGGTTTTGCAGGACTAGCACGGAGCCTGAAGAAACCAGCAGAAAGCTGCGCAGCAACACAAATCAAAACGTTGGTTCAATTGCTCAGATTCTTCCGTGGCACATGCGCGCCTTGAATGTGAAATTGACATTTTTCTGTCGAAATCTTTGAAGAATAAAAATTGTTTCGAACGACGATACATTGCGCCCGCGAGACTCGAATTTCCATGATTTGACAGCATAATGGTGGCGGAGGAAATTTCGACTTTCGCAATTGGAATTGCAAATAAAATTGAAACAAATTGCCGTCTGGTTCGGCAATCAGTCGCTGAAATTTCCATGATACCCTGGAGACGGCGGAGGTCTGAGTTTGCAGGCATCCAGGGAGACCTGAATTTCATTGTGCGGTTGCGACTGAACGTACTGGTGCCTTTGAAGGGAGAAACGTTAAAGTTATTCTTTGGCACCGGGAAGCATGCAGCACCCCTGCTGCATTCTTTTGCACAGTTCAGTGTCAGTGCCTCGAAGAAAATTGGGGTCAAGGGGCCCACCCGATCTTGCCCTCAGAAAGGTCAAAGTTCGACTTCAAGCTCCCCAAGGCCACTGTACGGCTTTGATCCCAGCTGCTAAGAAAAACTCACCACTCAGAATTGCTCCTCATCGAGTTGTGCTTGACCACGCCCTTGGGAGCTCCAAAAGAAAAAAGTCCGGGGGCTCACCCACTGGATCCGCCAGGGTCCGCTGCTGTTCGTCGCTGTGGAAAAAGGTCCACAACGTGACGATTGAAACACATTTTCAAATCAATTTCCAGATTTAGCAGCACCCCTGGATTCACCAAATCCCGATGGAAAACACGCTTCCAGGCTTCCAGTGAAAAACAAACACAACAGGAGCAGTTCTCCCGGCTGGAGTACAGCTTTCAGACGAAACGGAGTGTCAATTGTTCAATTCTCGTCCTGGAGCTCCTTCAACATGAAAACTTTGCGTCGTGTGACTGGATCAATCTTCAGGAGAACTCAGCTTGTGGGACTTGGGATCCCAAACTTTGTCTGTTGTGAACAGACAAGAACACTTGATACACGAAGTTTGCATGTCCCGTGGCAGTTCGAGCCCAGAAGAGCCCAGTTCAAAATAGCGCTTCTTTTGATGTGGAATACGTGTTTCCACTCGCCTTGTGCCGTGTTGTGTGTTGCAATCGCAATCAACGGTTGACGGGTTCTGAAGACTGATCTCTCCCGCACGGAGAATATATCGATGAGGGGCTGGTGAAAATAAAGGTGATCACACCCGACAGAAACTAAGTGCAACGGATTTTTGTTGGTCGTGCGAGGTGGCGCGTGTCAACACCGTCGGGTGTTCTTGTTTTTTCCAGTTTCTTAACACAAGTAATATCTGGCAGTCGATTCTCCACGTCATCAATGGCTGTACCATGAAGGTTCAAACTCAGGGAAGGCCACATAATTACAAAAGCCGTCCCCGGTGGAAGGAAAAATGCTCAGGTAAATCCCCAGCCGAATAGAACAAAACAAACATCCAGCGTTGACACAGGGCTTCGGCTATGCCAAAACATCAGGATGGGTTCTTCAGCGCGAAGTTCTCAAGTGACATTTTTGAAGCAAAATTGTTTGTGTCCATCGAACTGGAGCCTCAGACAAGACAAAGAAACACTCCTCCTTTTGTTCCTTCTGGCTTTCAGGACCAAAACAGCCACCACCGGAGCCCTTGACGTTAATGGAATGCATCACAGCCTCTCCGGCGTGGAAACTTACAACTTTTAATCAACTGAGACAGTTTTCACTTTCAAATGTATTTCACCGCAGAAATTTCATTTCCTGAACAAGAGCACGATGCATTGAGAAGCAACCTGCAGACTCGGAGCTGATGCATTCAATCACACTGAAATTTTCTTCAACATTACATTTCTTCTGTTCCAAGTTTGCACTGAGTTGATTTCGAAAATACTTTCGAGAATAATTTTCAGTTTTGTTGCTGCTTCACGTAAGGGTGCAGTCCGTCCAGTCTTGTGATCAAATAGAGCCACCAGTGTTGCGGAAAAAAATTTAGCATCGCAAATTTTGGGGGAAAATAAACCCGTGCAAAATCCGACTTGGTACGTTTTCAAGAACCATAGAAAAGTTGACAAAACGTGTGAGTTGGATCGTGGGTCTGTTTTTAGCAGCGCTTTTGCGAAAAAAAGAGGCTGTTGTTCTTGCACAATGATCGAAGGAGACTGGGTCAGACACCCCTTGTGAAAAGTTGGACAAGTACAGAAAGGCGACTGTGCACGGCGCCTGTTCCGTGCTTGAGCTTGCTTTTTCCGAATCTTGCAAATGAACCCCTGCAAGCGAACAAATTTTCTTGCAGAATCTTTTGTGTGCACCTTCGGAGATACGAGTTTGAGAAGCTTTTTCGAGGCGCACGACGCACCTCGGCGGTGGTGGCATCCTGCGGAGACTTTTTGCGGCGGGTTCGGCGGGTGACTTGAGCACGACTCCCATCACCTGGGGATCCAACGTGGCATTCCAGACATCACGTGATCCCGTCGCCTCTCCTGGAGCAAAAAGTCCCCGGAGACTGCACTCAAAATGAAGGTTTATTCAAATTATTAAGCCATTAGATTTAAATGATGTAGAAACTTGCTTTTTTTTCGTCACGTCAAAGTGAGTGGCACTTCTTGGTGCAGTGGAATGCCACGAAAAGAAGCTTGTTTTACGCGCCAAAAATTTGTCTGTTGAAATTCACGTAAAAAGTTGACAGTTAGGCAAATGTGGAACTTTTCTGGAGGAATGGTACACAAACTGTACAACAAATCGTTACCAAATTGAGAAATTAACGAATTTTTGGCACACTTGACTGGTAGATCAATTGAAAGTTGATTTGTGCCTTCTTTGAGCAAGAACTACTCGCGACAAGAAACAGAAAGACGAAAGTCTGAACAAGGTAAGAGCAATTCGAATATATGAATTTGAAGCAGTTTGAACTGTGTGCGTTTGTTTCGGTGCCAACGAAAAGTCTTGCCTGTTGCGTGTTTGAACATAGCGTTGGAAATTTCATTCACAGACAAATTTGATTCATTTTTCTGTGCCTATTTTGCCAGTGGATTGCAACATTTTTCTCTGTCACTGTCTGCTGATATTTTCCCGGTTCCAAAGTGTGCATTTCTGAAATTGTGAAATTAAAATTCCGTCAAAGCGAAATATGGAAACCAACTTGCAGTGCTTTTTAGGTGATTTGAGGAGCTTGGTCCGATTTGTGAGCTTTTGGAAAAAGCGAGCGAAATCGGAGTGAGCGAAATCAAATCACCTATAGGCAGCCTCTTCCAAAAG
>JAAUXT010090073.1_pt1 | contig 71710 bp, 54 predicted proteins | sample 7278171 | NCBI WGS metagenome assembly JAAUXT01 (sample SAMN14350112, study PRJNA611818) | marine sediment metagenome | isolation source: surface marine sediment (1.8m) | place: French Polynesia: Moorea | collected 2018-08
CCGTTATTTTCCTTTGTTCCCACTATGGGGCACTTGGCCTCTGAACCAATCAGAGGGCTGGATTTTGAATTCTAGACCAATCAGAGGCCTTCCCGCCCTCATTATCTCTGCCCCATAGTGGGGGGCTCTTCTCTCACGTGGTTCTCCGACCAAGAGATTCTGGCCACTTGCAAAGCACAAAAAGTCACCAACATAGGTGTTATCCAACCACAATCTCGAGTTTTTACCGTGCACACCAAACAAAACAATCACCACACCAAATAAGCCCAGCGATGCGCCTGATCCAATCCAAGCACACACTCATTCTAAAGACGAACAGGGGAGAAACGTTACCAAATACTGAAGATGTTTCTGCAAAACTTTATCCATACATCAATTCATAGATTTGCAAGTTTGGCCGCTGAGTACATTTCTGACACCTCAATTACTTTCTTTTCAGCTGCACGTTTTGTCTGTTTGACACATCATCACTCTCGTCGTTCCCTCACTTCTTTCACTTCTATCAATGATAAGTACTGGATGTATCCTTCCTGGGGGCTTCTCAATTTCTGAGTGTGGCATTGAATTCGCCAACTACGCGATAAAAAACTTTCTTGCCTCTCTTCTGGGCGACATTGATTTTGTCTCACCTTCCATCGGCGGGCTCTCTTTCCTTCAGCCCCGCCGCGTATTTTCGGTCTCGCACCAAGGCTGCAGCGCCTTCCTCGCGCCACCGTCTTTACTGCAGCCCTTCTTTTGCAGAAACTTGAGACAGCACGGGCAACAAACTTTGTTCCAGAGCAACCTGGGAATCATTTTTAGGGTTCGGCAGTGGCCTTGCAAACCCACTGCGGCGGAAGCTCGTGTTCAATGTTTGTGTTTGATTTTGCAATGAAGTCCGTGGTCTGCGTCCTGCTCGACACCGACGAGATGGTCGGACAACGAGCGGCGCAGCAAGGACGGCGTTGCAAAGGACAGTACCGAGGCCCAGTGGCCGTCAATACTGAGGCACTGGCAAAGTAATTAGCTACAGTGACATCAAAGCTGCAAGACGAATGTGTCCCTGTGGGTCTCTCCTCTAACAAACGTTACAGGCCAGGAAATACGCCACTGAAACTCCTCAAACACAGATTTATCATTTCTCTAAACCTGTCTGTGAAATCCTGAAACCAGCGATGCTGTGTGTGTGTGGTGTGGTTCTCAACACAGTGGTTCGGAAAAACCTGGCGCAGCAAGAACAGGCACTTTGGGCACACAGCACGAACTTTCAGAGTCCGAACTCTTCCAACAAGGCTGGGTATGCGCACAAGGTGTCTTTCCAACTCGTGGAATTTTCTAAGTTTTATCGCGTGAATGTGGTCCTTTTCTTCGACAGTCAGTCGGCCTACATACTGTGCACCTGTTTGTGCCCACACCACGAGAGACAGCCCTGGGAAGCTTCGCCGCCGCGTTGAAGAAACGATGCCACGCACCTCCCGCACTGCCAAACTTGTTCCCGGTCCAATTCGCACTTTGACACATTTTCAAATCCTTGTTTTTTCTTGCCCGAGAAGACCTCGTGGGCGTGTTGGCCGGTTTGCGTGCGACCTGCTGTCTCTTTGGAAAAGGACCTTCCAACGCGCGGGAAATGATGCGGCAGGTGGGGCGCGCTGATTGCTGCTCGGGACCGCCATGCGGGCGAGCAAACTACCGACATTCACTACTTTTCTTGAGAAGTTGCCATTTGCGCAAGCAAAAACTTTCGAACTGATTTCGAGCCGAATCTGGCAACTGCTTTGACAGGCCCGACTGATTCAGTGCCTCAATTGATGTGTGCATTTGACCCAGCGTGTCAGTGGTTGGGATTGACTGTCTTGAGCCTCCCTCAGCTGCCGGACTGACACCTTGGGCGTCTGCCAGAACCTTGCCACTCGGCCTCAGTGTGGTCCCTGGATCCGCTGAAGGCTGAGATATAGCTCACGGCAGGTGCAAGTGACAGCGTCATCGCTCATCCCACGAGGCAGACTCAACGGGAAATGAGGCCAATCTGCAGCGTCGTGCAACGAGCCGAGGTCCCCGGCGAGGCCCTGCGAGTGTCCACTCACTTTCTGCTCGTGTCCACTGCTGACGCGTCATAGAGCAAGTGAGTGAGCCTGTCCCTGTTACACGCAACTGTTGCTTGTAATTCTGCAGGTAAAAGTGAAAAAAAAATTGCTTCGCAAAACGCGGCATTTTCTTGTTGAGGTTCCATCTCCGACCAAGATGTTGACGCCCTGTACTTGTCTTGGCTTCTCCAGGTGAAAGAAATAAATTGGTCCAGCCTTCTGCATTCCTATGGTCTCACAAGGTATCAAGATAAATTGAAAGACGCCATTAAGTGCTCCGGACGGAAATGAGATTGTGGAAGTTGGTAACGAAGAAGTAGCTGCGAGCTCCGAACCACCTGAAGCCAGCAGTGGTCGAAGGAGAGACTCACAAACAGAGCACAGACGACGGCTCTGTCAGAAGCGTGTTTTTGTCTGACGCAAAATTTCACAACCAAGAAATTATCTGCACATACTGCGTCCTGTCTTTGCAACGCACGCGCCTTCGTGGGTTGAAATTTGCTCTCACACGAAAGCCGGTTTCTCCAATCAAACCGCGAATTATCAACACGAGCAGTTTGTGCCTCGGAAGGTCAACATTCTGCAAAGCGCCGACATCCTGGCAAAGCCTCGGAACCTCCCCCTCGGTGCCTTCAGCCTTCTGCGGCGTTGAAAGGCTCTTTGTCTGCAAAGCTGCTTCTGGTGTTTTCGCCTCAAATAATTGTTGATTCGCGCAAACAAATTGGTGTGGATGGACTAATTTGCCAATCAACCTTGACAACGCCTAGTTACCATGGTGATGTTGTTCCTTTCATCCTTGCCGAGTGCTTGAGGTGCTTTGGTTCGTTGCTGTGTGTAAAGTAACTGTTATGGGGATGATTGTAGGCCCTGATTAGGCTCTCCTCATCTGTAACGGTGATCAAAGACAAAATTCACTTCAGGTGTCAGAAAAGCAAATTGCATATCTGGAAAGCCATTGGATGCAAACTCTTTTTTCACACCATATGCGTGGTGGGTGCGTACAGCTCCAGTGTAGTGAAGAAAGTGGGGTGAGAGAAGCGCCCACCTGCATGAGAAAAGTACACAAGGCAGCTGCAGAGTATCTGACTTGTGTCAGACGTCTGCTGCATTCACTGCATGCCAGGACGGCGCTGCAAAACCAAGTCCCTCATTCAGTGTGTCAACGCTTCAAGTTTGTCCGATGTCTGTACGCCAGAAGGAGAGGGGGAGGGAGGGAGGGAGAGGGACCGACCGACCGACCGACCGAACGACTGACCGACCGACCGACCCACAGACAGACAGACAGACAGACAGACAGACAGACAGAGTAAGAATGAAAGACAGACAGACAGAGTAAGAATGAAAGACAGAAAGAGAGACAGAAAACATCGCCAGAACGTCAAGAACGGGTGGACAGGCCAATGACACATGCACGAGCGTTCAGGGACGAGCTGCTTGCAAGTCTCCAGGAGAATAATGCTTCCAATTATGTAACTCACGGAGCGTCCACGTCCAGCGTAACCAGTGAGGATTAAAGGCTCCGGGTCCCCGAGGACACTAGGAAAAAGCCTTTGGATAATCTTTTGATGCGCCTAATACATTTATCATTGGAGTAACAAGCACAGAAAAGAAGCGATGCGCTGTTGCCGCAAGGCCAGAGGCGCTGCAGACACCACTGGCCTTCGATCTTGTGCAAATCCAGCGGGACACGAGTCTGGAAAACGAGCTCTGGAATGAACAGGGGCACATACAGTGAAAGTCTGTATGTTTAAGCACTGTACAGGCAAATATTTGAGTTCAGTTAACTGCACAGTGTACATTTTGAGTTCAGTTGACTGTATGGTGATAAACTTGTAATATTTAAAAAGTTGAAATTGAATGTTGCAACTTGATGTGATGTGCCATCCAGTGTGTCTGTTTGCACGATTTTGTTGCTGCGTCGCCATCCAGTCCGTCGTATCCAGCCCGTCGCGGGGAGTGTGTTCCCAGCCTCAAAACGTGCAACTTGAAAAGCAAAAGCCCCAGCTGAAAACATTCAACGTTCACAATTGTGACGCCGCACACTGCAAGGACGTTGCTGTTGTGTGAGGCGGAACCAGCATTAAGAGAACATGGCCGAGGCAGACAGAGGCATTGTTTCCTGTAATGAGGAGATGTTAAGACTCGGAGTCCGCCCTCGGTCAGGTCCTGTAGCGGGGTCAGAGATGGACGTCCACAGTCACAGCCCCGGCTCCGCACAATCTCAGGAGAAGCTTCCAACGTTTGTGTTTCTTGCACTTCAAAAGTTCCAATGTCAACATCGGACCTGCATCGGCAATGCTGTGTGATTCTGGGTCAGAGAATGTTTTGTGAGTGAAACAAGCAGACCAACTCCACGGGGCAAGAACAACGAGTTGAGCAGGCCGCAAATTCAAAATCACACCAATTGGTCAATACATATTGTTCTGTCCTTAGTAGTGTGAATCCGGTTGTTAAATACGAGTACAAGTCTGTACCAACTTCAGCTAGCATCTTGCGTGATCAGTCCAGTTGTCACATATCTGTGACAGAGTCCGAGTATGGTGTGGTGGTCCAATAACCAATGCAAGATGTTTTGTGCCAAGCTGTTAGTTCAACCAGAGGAGATTGTACTCTGTGCCATGAGTACTCAATCTGACCTGCAGCTGCTTCCTTACATCCAGGCTCTTTGACTCTCAATATTCTGCTTCTCATTGAGAACAGCTAATAAATATGCATACAACAGTACATACACTACCAATGCTTTTATGGTCTTGTTCTGTTAACAATACGGATTGACAATACAACTTCCAAGCATTACCTGATAATGCAACTTCTAAGTACAAGTTGATCTCACAAGGCAATCCCTGAAATAGAATGTGTTCGTAGCAAGAACCGACCATGCATTCTTCTATCACAGTGTGTGCTTACCACAGTCCTTGCAATATGCTCGTGTTTCTGTGGGTGCGTTTTGAATCAAACAATGTCTTGCGATCCTTATTCTGGGCACAGTGTGCTCCAGTCGATGAGGGAATAACACCCATTCCTGAGTGCAGCAAAAACCAGGGGCTTCTGTGTTCGGGGAAACCAAATCCCAGTGAACAAAAGTGGTTAGGCCCGCCAGAATTGAGGCGTGAATTCAAACACATCAAAGGATAGAGCACTGGATAAATATCTCACTCCCTACTTCTTTCCATCGCAGCAATATCACTCTGGCTTTGACAAAACATGGCCCCGGCCAGAAGCAGCCCTGTCTGAATGGGAGTCTATTGAAGTGGATAGATGGGAGTTTGATCCATTTTGATCGCTGTCATTTCTTACTCGCCAGGCAAAACTAAATCGTGCTTAACTCAGGAAGCGGAGGGCTTTTGTCCATGGAAATCTCATTTCAGCCTTTCCGCCTCACTTCTCAGCAAACATCACATATAATTTGGCTGTGGCACTGTGCTGTTTGAAAGACTCACCACGTACCAAGATTTGATTTTGGTTGGACATGGCAGTTATTGTCACAACTTGAACCTGTTCTTCTCGGAAGATTCCAACACAGAATCTTGTACCGATTTTAAGTTGGGTATCTCAACGTGCATGTTCGGGAATATCAATGTGGAAAACGTTTGTCGGGGCCCTGATCATCAACACATCCCAGTGTCTTGTTGGCATCGCAGACGCGCGTCTCAATTATTCGTGCACAGCGCCCCAACCTTACCAAAGAGCTGCTTCTGGATTTTCTCCTTGACATTTTCAGCAATTTCAAGCTGAGTTTCCAAGCAGCCCGAATGAGACCTCACCACCCGGCATGCACCGGGGTCGCTTGTGTTCGAGGGTAAATTGCATCACTACGACAATGGACTCTGATGGCGGCGAGGTAAATTGATTTAGAACGGCGAGTCTCCACCACCGCTCAACTTGCATGCAGCACAACTTTGATTGCCTGCAGATAGGGAGCCTATACATTCTTGTTTGCCAACGCCAGGGGTGCAACGCCGTCCTTTGACTCCTTGGAACCTGGCACTCGTATTCAAACTTGCACCAACTGCTGGTGTTGAGTGAAAGAATTTAACAGCTTTGTTACTTCTTGAAACAACAACTGACAACTGCTTTTCCTGTCTGAAGACAATGGAACCTTCGTCGACCATTTGAAGTACGAGCTTGAACCGAGCTGCAAGGATGGTCCAGCAGCTCAAGTGTGAACGGCCACAGACTCTGGACTGTTGACACCCACCACAAACCAGCATTGCAGGGCCAAATTGAGGTTGCCGAGAGCAGTTTGTTAATGCACTCCTCTTCGGGTTGGACGTCCAAACATCAAGGGAAATACAGAGCAAATTGAGGCAGAAATGACTGTTTCCTGAACATGACAATGTGGCATGAATTGAAAGTTATGAACGCTGTTCCTCCATTTTTGATAATCCCCCTCGTTGCTTCTACGGGAAAATTTCTGACCTCGACTGACACCACAGCGACTGAAAGTCTGTTGAGTGTCAGAGAATCTCAAAAACGTCAACTCACTTTGGACGAAACTTCTGCGGCACTGCCCTTTCCCTTGATTCCATATCTTGCGGAATTTTCTCACTCCAGTAAGCAGTGAACGAGACTCGTTTCCTGCGGATCACACACTGTGCTGCATCCATACGTGCACCTCGTGTGAGGATCTGGGAATCAGAAGGGTCCAGATACACTCTGCAGCCGGGACAGAGTTCTTCCTTCCTCTGAGCGGATCTGAGACGTCAAAATCAAACGTGAAATTGACCCATCACGCACATCACGCAGATGTTCTGAGGTTGGATGGAATTGGAAACAAGCTGAGGAAGGATCAAGCGTGCATTAGGAGGAAAGCAGTAGAAATATGAGATCCGCAGGGACTCAATACGAGTAACAGACCACAAATTTCAGGGAACGTGTACACTGTACACGATGGACAAGTTATGGACAAGTTCTAATGAACAAGTGATTCCCAGAACCCTGTATTCCTTTCTTTGATACGCAGGTTTCAAACAAGTCACACAAAAAATTAAGTTTCGCACCCTGGAATTGACCGAGAGTGTATGTTGAAGAGGTGTGCTGTGCTTGTTTTTCTTTGCTGTTCAGGCTGCTGCCTTTTTCCACAGGAAACCAGTGACCGCTTTCGCTTAACAGAACCTTTGAGGACTCAAGCTCAGTTCACAAACTCCGTCTTTCAAGTCAATCGCTGCTGCGTTCGAGACGGACACATTAAATGGACGAAAAATTAAAACTTCCACGTTTTTGCTTCTGAGGTCATGTACAGGTTGGGTGCTTGGAGCTTGCTCTACCAGCAAAACTTTTTTGCCTCTCCTGGGCGCACAACGAACAGCTTTCACTCCAACTTCGACCACACGTTCACCTGTGCAGACTGTACTCAAGCTCCACTCTTGTTTCCATGTCGCCATGCGGTGAGGATTGTGGTGGAAGCTCATCTGCCCTCCAGCGAACCTCTTTTCAATCAAACGTACTTTGCTTCCCAGTAAAGATGAACCATTTTTCTTTGGAAAAGCGCTTTGGAGCAATTCTTGGGATTTGATTTTCTATATTTCACAGTCAGTGCTGAGTCGTAAAGCACCAGACGAGATGCCTGTGGAGGAGTGTCTTTACGGCAGAAGGGTTCGTGCGAGATGGGTCTGCAGATTAGTTGGACGGTCGGCGCTAACGCAGGACCGAGGCCAGTGGGCTCTCTACAGACATGCGCTCATGCGGACACATCTGAAGAGAAGTTTTGCTTTGTCCAAGAAACAAGAAATCTCAGCTTTTCGCCTTTTCTGCCAAGATCTCCGACTCGGATCTATTTTTAAAATCGAGTGAGACCCTCAAATGGCAGTTAGATCACGTCCAAATACAGCTGGAAGAAGGTCTCTCTGACAGAACTTGGATTGGGCTCCTGGAAGCGCAAGTGACGAATGGTGATCGCTCTTCAGAGCCTCATGATCTTTGTCACTCCATTCAAACACACAAGGCAGAAGACGACACACCGTGGACATGTAGGAGATCAGCAACTCAGCGCATCTGTGGTCCTCAACTTGAGTTGACTGTTGCACATGAAGAAGTCATTGTGACAAAAAAGAAACTTCCCGTGATGAACCGCCGTGCTGGATTCGTTCTCCTCACTTTGTGCAAAACTCGTCATTATCGGAGAGAAAATGTCCGCAGCATTGTTGAGCGACGAATGAAATTCCTCCAGGCAAATAAAACTCATCCTCGAGGAAACAAAGAACAAACAAAACGGAACGCCAAGTCTATACATGTGCATGTCTATTTTTGGAGTATCCACAGCAGTTCAACCAAGACATTGTGCCTTGTTTATGGTGTACAATATGACGTTGGTTGCCTGGTTTCTCCACGATGAAATCTTGATCATTGGCATTCTGTACAAATGTGTAAAACGTTCCTGTTCTGTGAATTTTCTGGACAAACTTGGACAAACATTCGGATTGGATGGAACTTGAGTTCCATGCACGTTGCACAACATCCATCTGGGTTCTTGACCTTCTAGTTTTTTTAATGTGGTTCACTGTGGTCTGCTTTAACGAAACCTTGGTCCTTCAAGTTGTGCGTTGACAAAACTTTCACCTACTTTTGTGCACTCCTTTTGACAACAACTTGGACAAAAGTTTGGTTGTCTGCACGAACGATAGTGTTTGACATTCTACTTTCATTTCCCTGTTGTCTGTTCGGACAAAGAGATAGGACATTGTTTTATTCTGTGTCATGCTCCGTGCATTCTTTTGACCAAAGTTTGATTCTCTACATACCCTATGGAAAGAACCTACATTCACACTGGGTTTTTGCTTTGCCTCTTGAGAAGAGCTCTGTCGGTTCTTTGTCTGGGTTTGTGAAACTTGTTCGAATTTTCCCTTGGTTTCTGTTGTTGACTGACTCGGACCAAGATTCGCCACGGCGACCTGCGTGATGCCGAGCGAAGGCTTGAGAGCGAGCCGATTCCTTGATGAGATCTGCAGAGGAAACATAATCCCTTGCATGATCGAACCATTATGTGGCATCGCATAAAACAACAGTCAGGCACTGGAGTCATTTAGCCTTGCGCGCACGTAAAGCCTCAGCTTATCGCTACGGGGCGCCGCTGCCGTTTTTATTTCGCTATCTCCAACCCATATTGATTCTTCTTTGTGAAACTCCACGCAAGTAACTGTGGGAGAGAGATAGTGCTCGAATGGCATCCGAATAAATTGAGTTTGGAGCGGTGGGCCAATTTCAAAAAGTGACATGACATGGAAGAGAATTTTGATTGGTCGGCGGTGGAGATGGAAAGTTAACGCAGTTTGCGCGATGAGACCTTGGAATGAGAAAAGTCAAATCTGAGCAACGCATCAGATCGGGTGCTGTCTGCCTTCAACATTTCATTTCTGAATGTGCTTCTTGAACTGGCTGTGCCGAGAAGGAAATTCTTCAAGATTCTCTGCTTGCTGTCCTTCTGTCGGAGTACACCGGGTCCTGCTGGCCTGTGTGTGTTCTGCCAGCGTGCTTCAACGTCCCATCTGCATTCAAATCTCACAAATCTAGATCTGTCCGGAGGGAACATAAATACAAAGGAAACCCCTCCATGAACCCCACTCAATTTTTTGGACGTTTCCAGCAGTGGCAGCACATTTTGCCTCGCTGCCTTCAGTCGCGGACTCGCGAGCCCGACCGTGTTTTCAATCCAATCCAGTTCATCCAGAAAGATGGACTTTCCCTGGAAAGAGCACTTAGTGGCAATTCGTGGGATTTGATTTTCTATATATCACGGAGGCAAATGTCTGGGAAAGTGCAACCCGGGTGGCATCTTGCTCACGCAAGGCCTCCATCCCAATAGTCTGCTTCTTATCCACAGAAACATCCCCCAAATGCAGCTTTTATTGGCTAATCTTTGTTTCCAGAGCAGCAGTCCTCTCACGAAGACTGAAGTTTTGCTGCAAACAGGTCAGGTCCGGAGACCAGGTGTCTTGGAGAGAGGAATAGAACATTATTCGTTTGCAAAAGCCGTCTTTCGAAAAACGCACGTTGAAGCACTGATGAGAGAGGACGACAGACAGGGAATTTGTTGCAGCGAAAGAAGCTATTCTGTAGTCAAGTCGCAACCTCTGTTTTTGGAAGAAGGACTGCAGAAAACTCTCTCACACAGAAAGGACGGCACTGAGAAAAATCCGTTCAGCCTACTTCAGTGTCCGTTTTGGTTATTTGATGAGGAAGTGTCATTTACCTTGGCCCATCTCCGAACGGAAACATTAAACAAGAATCACTTTGAGCCCAAACCTGACGTGACGGCTCCTGGCTTTGCAAAATAAATATTTCAAAGTGAAAGCATCCAACCCCCAAAAAGAGAGGAAACCATAAAGAAACTGCCAATGCACAGTCAGCATTCAAAAGATGTTCTTGCTCGCACTGGCGTCTGGTATTTTTTGTCAGCCCATCATCGTGAAACCAGAAAATGGTTCTGCTTTGTGGAAAATGTCTTCTTCCGTGACATAAAATTCCAAAATTGCATTACACTTCAGACTTCATTGAAAATGACTCCCTTCAACGCAATTATTCCCCACAAACGGCGGGCTCTCAAACACCCATTAGAAGTTGTGCTGTCAGGTTTCTCCTCGCAGTGGAGCAGGGTACTTTGAGACTGCAGCGACCGAAAAGGCATTTTGAAATGTAATTTGGTCTGCAGTCAGTGCTCAGTTTCTGACATCCCCCTTTGAGCGTGCAGACTTTCTGCAGAATGAAGGGAAAGTGAAACTCAAGGTAGATCTATCTGCGCTGCACATTTAAATGAGTAATGGCGGAACTTGAATCTGTGTTAATCCAGATAAATTCTGCTCATGCGCGTTGAATAATCCGCCTCACAGCCAGCCAGCTGTGGAGCACCCGAGACGCCGAGTCCTGTCTGCACATCACGTCCACTGGAGGGGAGCTCGGGGTGGGGGCAGCGAAGGCAGAAGGGGGCAGGGACACGGGATGTGGAGTGACAAGTTAGGGAAGAAAGGCTGGCGTAGAGACTGGGTGTGCTGTGACTTGGATGGAGATGTTGGGTGGGCTCAGAGTGCCTGATTCACAGAATTTACGTTCAGGGGCTGTCATCGCCCAAGTATATATCAGTAGCGACAAGTCAAGAATCAAACATCATGACAGACTGAAGCCGGTCCGCATTGAGACCCAGAGGCCCTTCTCCCCACGGATCCGCTTCTGTGGCTGAAACTCTATTGACAAATCTAATGCTACTGAATTTCCCTCGCTTCTCAGAGCTAATCTCACTGCGCCCTGCCTTCCTGTTCTTGTTGACGGTCTTAAATTGAGACTGCAGCACCGCACCGTCCTTGAAGAACCGGGCAGGACAACTCCAGAACAACACATCCAATTATTCGAACTCTCAGCAACAGCCCATCTCTTCAAAAAGACGCACAGAAGACTTGTACCCGACAAGGAACAGAAATCAAATCATACATCTTCCAACACCATCGGAGTGTTGTGGCGTGCTCTTTTGCTGGCCTTGTTGGGCTTCTTGGTCACCTTGGCTGTGATGGGTGAGTTCAGTCCAGGGCTTCAACCTTTGGCGCTTCCTCCTGCTCTGACAGCTGTGTTGCCTTGTGAGGCCTCACAGCGGAAAACACTTATTTTCCCGACATTCTATGAAGCACTGAACACGAGTGGATCGCCGATGTACCAATGAAGCACACGGGAGAAGACAGGGTTCTCACACAGTCTCTTTTTGGTGGGAAACAACCAGGGAGACAATCACGGTATTCAGCTATTCAATCCATCTTCCCCTAATTGAATCCATTTGGATCTGTGGACTTCAGATCCGTCCCTGCAGCGAGGGACACGCTTCTGCAGTGAACACAGTTTGTTCACCATAAATTCGACAGCGCAACCAACCACTACGATGACATCGGCGCCAGTTTCCCACCAGAAGAACTGCGCAGCTCGAGCGGTTCTGCAATGGCAGCACTGCAGTAAGCACAACGCTGCACCGGCACCACACAAACAGCCCCGTGACTTCCTTCCCTGCAAAACGGCAGCAAGGGCAAGGACGGTGCAGGCTCACCGCCGGATCTTCTAATTAAATCTGCCCATCCCGCACCCGAGACGATTCCAATTACAGCCGGGGAAATTAAAGATTACTGAGAGCGATGGCAACTTCGTCCCAAGTCCCGCCTTGGAAAAGTTTAATCGAGTTGTCAATGGTGCTTCGAAACAGAGAAGAGTACAGAATCTCCTTCCATATCTGCAACTGTGGTGGATACCAATTTTCTTGTTTTGTCCGACAACAAACAGGGAACAAGTCCCGAGTTGAAGTTCATCCATCTCGTAGCAGGATTCATGCATTCACAGTGGCGGCGAACCTCGGGGAACCTCGTCGGTGTCCGTGGACGCAAATAACGAAAAATGTCTCTTGATGATTTACAGGGCAAATAAACAACGTAAAGTGACTGTGAGTACGTCAAGGACAGCGTTAATAATTTATCCCTGTTGCAGTCATAAACTCAATCTCAAAATTGGACTGTTTCGACTGTTGAGCTGCAGCGACGTCCTGGAGGTTCTGATGATGTAAAACTGCAGTGTGACTGAATCAGTCCGTTTCTGTAGTGGGTGAGAGACCCTCACTGACTCCGTGTTGATGCTCATGAAAGTGAGGACGCCGCCGCTGCTGACGCGCTGACGCGCTGACGCGTATTCTGAAGGAACGACGGGGAACGAGCATCCAGAAAAGTCACTTTCAGAATTACGTTTCATGCGCAAGATATGTGCTCCCTCCTGAAGAGCTTTGTGTTTTTGTGAAGCATGAACAGAAACATCTTTTTCAAAACGCCGTTGGGGAACGAAAGTGAATTGGATGTCACCCATTTGCATCATTTCCTCTCTCGTAAAGAATAGACGCGAGTCGTTCGTTGACGAAATGCTTCGCCAACGAAACTCTGGAGGTTTTGCTGGGGGGGGGGGGGCACAACATTCACACCAGCAGCATAAAATACCTCGGTGTATCAACTTTGGCTGCCAATTGTTGAAACATTAATATGTTTGCTTCACAACCAGGCCAAGAGCAGGGTGAAGGTGGTCAAGTTATTTTTGGAGCTCTGCAGGTGGACCGATTGACGCATGTCCAGCCGTACATTTTTCATGCTTCCGGCATACAGCAACTTTGACCCTCTTTTTTGGGCTGGAACAATTGGGGCTCTTGCGGAACTATGATAACATGCCTTGCGGTGATCATTTGAATTTTGAACGACTTGTGCGGAGAAGCAGCCTGTGCCGTCTCGATAGCCTCTGTCTCCGGCAGCAACTTCGTGGAATTGCATCAACTTCTGGCGAGGAATCCGTGTGGGGAGGAATCTGTGAGAGGGAAAACAACCTCGTTGTTCCTGAAATTTTGACTGGGAGACACAAGCTGCCCAGACAAATCAGGATGTTCTGCCAAGTACCGGGGTTGAAGCACTGGTTGACACTTTTCTGACTGAGATACCTGTGGGTTACGACCCCTTCAAAACCATTGCCCACATCTGTTTGCAACCGTGAGTGGCACAGGCGTGCACTGCTTCATCTTAGCGACTTGTGACAAGCCATGGTTCATACCCGGATCCTGTTTTTCCTTGATGCAATTGCCCACTGGGAACTATGACGCCGTCCCGGCAGCGTTTGGCTGCTGAGGGCACACCGCAGGTGAAGGTATTTGCGCGAGTGAAGAGGTTGATGCCCTGTTGCAAATATCGATAGTCAGTCACCTGGATGAAAGTTTCTGCCTGCCCAATGCAAAAGCTCTCAGCCCTAATCTTCGCACATTTCTTTGTCTGCTTCCTCAAAAGATAAGCTTGCTCTTTTTGACGGCGAAGCGTAAATCTGTGATGCCTGTAGTCGTAAGCACCACTCTCAAGGGGACCATCTATACCCGAGGAGTCCAGGCCTCCTTTTTGGCCCTTGTAGAAAAGGACAAAACATCTTTGAAATCACAGTGGGATGATCCACCACGTTTACGTCTTTCTTTCCTTTGAAAGACCCGTCATAATGTTCCACATACATCTTGTGTCATGAACAGCAACAAAACAAGATTGCTGTCCAGCGTCCTTAATATCGCTTTTCTGCAGAAGTATTTATCACTGCGAATGTCCTATTCGGTAACAGCTGGTATTGTGCGGGCAGAAACCATTTATCACCCGAAGACCCTTAATTCTGGCCATTGCGCCCCACAGACCCTCAAAAGATGTGTGTGTTTGAGGGTTTGTTTTTGTGTGGGGCTGCAACACCGTTGTTTGGAAAAAGGAAATGCGATTCATGGGAGGATTGGCTGCAGCGTCGTGCTCGTACAACACAAATGGGTCCAAGTCTGGTTGAAAGGTGTCTGATTAGCCTTTTTCGCCCACAGTGCTGGCAACATCTTTCCACAGTCCCCACTATCGGTTGTTTCTCCTGTGGGACTGGCACGACGTGGAAATCTCGGCCACCAGCTATGAGCGCTTCTTTGTGCGTTTAAGACAGAAAAATGATTTCAGTTTGGACGCTCACAGCTCTGTCATTTGGTTGACTGTCGCCTCAGCGGATCCGGCCTTTTCTGCTTGATGCGTCCTGTCCTCAACTACAGGCTCCACTAAGCCCCGCGGAAGGGCCGTGTTCTCTCACAGAAACCTGGCTGGATTTAAACACTTTGCCTTTCCTTTATTGCTTCGGCCTTTGTTGTCATCAGCACACAATAGATGGGAAGGAAAATCCGCAGCCCAAGTCTTCCTTTCCTGACAGAAACATGATGACTTTGTGAAGCAAGACTTTCGGGGAATAAAAGGCTGAGAATATTCTCCGGGGAAGGACTAAACGCTGAGCCCCGATCTTTCCCAGTTTCCGCTGCTGACAAAAGTGTTCATTCATCGGGCTTTGACGTACGCCTCTTCTACCCCCACACAGGCTGTCAGACTTGCGAGTGACCTTTTCACTCTCTCAAACAACCAACGAAAACAGCACATTTTGAAAATAACATTTCTCCTTGGATCTCCAATCGGGGTTCTATATTTTTGGATCCAGTCAGCTTTATCTTTCCAAGGAAATGTTTGCCAATTTTCTGCGAAATGCAGGGATGTCCTGACAGCCGAATCCCTCATATTGAGCGCACTGACAGCCAAGTGAGCTCGTATTTTACTGAAATTAATTGAAGCAATGCTGCTCATTCTTGGGAAGGGCGCCGAAACAATTATCAGGCTTTCGGATGATTTTTTCCGCGGGAAGATGCGAATGAGTCTCTTGACTTCGGCGACGCTAAAACAAAGGGAAACGGCCCACACACCGCGCACACAGCGCCGTCCCTGTGGCGTGCAGCCGGACTCTGACGAACACCGGAGAAATTTGAACAAACGGAGGGTGGTTCTGCACTGAAGGCTCAAACATATCCTCCAGGAGATCCAGGGGTCTTGTGTGCCGCTGAATTTCCCTTTCCGAATTTGCGTAATAACCCTAAATTTTCCTGGTTTCTCGTGAATGTTGCTTGACGTAAGCCTCAGATCAAAAGGATTGTTGTTCGTTATTTGCAGGAACAAGTCAGTCGCTGCATTGCCAACATGTTTTTTTTTCCGCGGAGAGATTGCGAAGACACTCACTGAATGTCGAAAATAGACTCGAGTTGGTTGCAGGTCGCGAGGACGGCGGACCATTCCCCACCGCCGCTCTGTATTCCCCGCACCCGCGTCTTTCTGGGCCGCGTTTTATCCGCGACAGTGATAGCTGCCTCCAAATTAGGTTTGCGGTAGTGACGTTAGCTGGGTAATCTTGTGTAAAGAAGCTTTCAAGATTGTTCTTGGATAAGAAAAATAGGTTACAGAGGCTTGGTTTGGAGAACTGAGAAACATGTAGTCCTGCCCTTCGTACAAAGTGAATGTTAAGCAGTTTGCATAAAATCCTGGATCTTTTTTCCATTCAAAAAGATCACATCGTGCTGACTATTTTTCTGGAGCAAACTGTCTCATTAAGGCTGAAAACAGCAACCAGTTCCAATTGTACTCCACCCTCAAAGTCCAGTGGAACCGTTTGGTGCTTTCTTGTCCTGTGAAGGAAACAACACACCTGGTGAGAGACTGACAACTGGCACTTTCCGCGCGACAGTTTTTACGGCGCATTCGAGTGTACTCCAGAGGCAAGAAGAATACGAACGGTTTGTATTCCACACGAGCGGTTTGTATTCCTCGGCAATGTCACACGGCTTTGTCTGCGGCTGGAGTCAATATTCCGGGGAGTGGGGCCACTGAAGCACACAAAAGCACCTAACCGAGCTACCCAGGCCTCTATCTATGATTAAGAGCCCTATTTTGTGCTAGCCTGTTCAGTTGAAGCAGGGAGAAAAAATCGAAGAGCCTCGAAATTGATCATCAGGCAAGATGTTCAATTCAATCTGCAAACCAAGTGGTCTAACTGAGGCAACAGGGCACCCAAATGCATTGGTTGCTGTGGAATTCCCTGCTTTGGTAGTTGTGCCAATGAAGTGGCTCTTCACGTGTGTTCCCATCACGTCCATTTCATTGTTGTCAACGGAGAAATTGAGCCTTCCACTCCACTGTCCCAGTGTTGCACGCAACTCATCTGCACAATCTGATTTCCAGGAAACTGGTGTGAAAATCACACTCACACAAATCCTGCCACGTCCGACACAGCAATTGTATCAGACAGACCAAAGCTTTGATTTGGTCCCCATTTACATGACTTGTTCAAGGACAAACATTTTGGTCATCAGAATCGGAATTTGTTTTTCAGAAGTTCCAAATCAGCAGCTCTGGGCCAGGCATCCAATTGGCCGGGAGGTGTGACTTGCTTGACAAGTTCGTGTTTGTCCATCCTCTTTGTGTGTGTATGTGTGTGTGTGTGTGTGTGTGTGTGTGTGTGTGTGTGTGTGTGTGTGATTCTTCGCATCCAAAAGCAGATCACAAATGAAATTCTTCTGGAGAGCACAGACTTATGGACTCGGGTGATTTTGATGCACAACGCATCTGACTGGCAAGGCCCACGAGATTACAGGAGTCGTAAAACGATCACAAGTAGCAAATGCTCAAGAAGATTTTTGCAGCATGGAAGTTTACGACCAGGCCAGATGCATTGTTCCCACTCTTGTGAACGCTGCCGTTGAGTGCCTCTTTTCGCAGAACTCGGTTTTTATCTTACAATCCAATTTCCAGAGCAGCAAAGTCTATCTAGTGGAAGGAAACACCATTACTCTTGTGGGAGAAAAAATCTGACGGCTGGGGCTTCAGGGGCAAAGTGGAGGCAGAAGCAAATTTACTTCAAACATCAACTGCCAACACTCACCAAGTCTTGGTGGAACCACGATTTGAGTCTTGGTGAACTAACTAACAATCCTTTTGGTTTGCAAAGATTTCTTTTCCGAGTGTTTGCTGTCCAATTGTGAAAGTGACCACATGCAGGAAATGCAGAAAACCATGGCGCAAACCTGCATGAAATGTCGTTTCTCTCGATGCATGAAACATGTTTCTGAAGTCAGCAAAGGAGCTCTGGATCCACACGCTCTTTCCTGCTTCCTGCTGCGTTTTGAAAATGCTTTCCCGCAATTTGATAGACTTGAGTGAAGGATACTGCCTACCGGCTCTTGGATCCCAGTTTCCAGCTTCGAATGGGCTTATTTTGCTTGAGTGATCAGTTATTAATATTTAATACGGACAGTTGATAGCTTCGCGTCTGCAGGGCCACTTGTGGGTCAGCACAGCGTAGCGCAGGCGATACATCATCCAGAAAATTGCTTTCTGATTCCGGATTCTTTTTGTTTGTTTCCGGAGACAGATCCAGAGGATAAGAGTGTCGGGACTCGAGCATCTGAATCTCCACAGGATATTTGAGATCTGCCCACAACAATGATTTTGTTGGACAGTAGGATCCTGAAGGAGTCGCCGTTGACCCAGTCCTGAACCCGCCCCTGGTGTCTGAGTGTTCTGCGGCGGCGCGGGTGTTCAATCAAGTGGCAATTTAAACCTGAGACAAATGGAACTCTTTGCCACAAAGCAGAAATATAATTTGTGTGCGGCTTTCATGAACACAGAACAGGGAGGCTTGTGAGACTCAGACGAACAAAAAGAGTTGCAATTTTGTTTGCGTGAGGAGAGTGCAGTCGTTGTCACACTTCTTTGCAAGAGAATTAAATGGATCTTGAACAGTTTGTCTTTCTATGCAGAAAAAAATTCAAAAGCTTGGGGGACAAACCTGTCTTCTTGATCAATAGCACTCACTCTGTACGAAACAAACTGAATCAAACAAGCCTTTACTCCTGCCACATGCTACAGACAACAGGGACGTTCCACAAAAATCTTTTCTGAGCGACAAGATGTGTTTGCCTGAAAGGCAATTACTAAAGTGTGGAAGACAGATCGTTCCATCAGAAAATTTAATTGTTTTTCCGCCAGAAGACTCAACCAGCTGACGAGTCACGAGCGACGGTTTCGACACCACAAACTTACGATCTTGTGGAGATCACCGTGCTGTCGAGCTGGACGGGGCCCGATCACCACCACTACCTTCTGCTCGTACAGGGAACATGAGGAGCGCAGGCTCCAGACCAACGGAGGTGTCTGGCAGACAAAATAGGCTCTCTCCTGAAGGAGCGTTGCCTTTTGCGACATCACAACACAGAAAGCACATTCATCGAAACGTTTTGTCGCATTTTGTGGCACACGCACCGAAGCCACTGAAACTTTTGCAGGACATGATTCACGTCAAAATGTCTTTTGCACGAGCACATACGAGTGAGTAGTTTGGTGCTCGCCTCTGCTTATTCCTGCTGCGAAAGGAAAACACTCTGACAGTCTGAACAAAACAATTTTTGTTTGGCGCCCATTCAGTCTATGATCAAGAGTACGCACTGCAAGCAAACTTGACTCGTTTTTCAGGAAAGGGTCACAAACGAGTTTTTTTCTGAGAGTGCGTCACCATTCGTCACGGCAGCAATCATCTGACAGCCCCATTACTCACTCATCAAAAACCCACCGCTCACAAAAGATGAGCACATGACAGGAGCTGAACTGGGAATTGAAGGTAAATCTGCGTCACCCTTGGCCTGACAATCTGGAGTTGGAGCGACCGTCAGATGGATCCAGGCGGAGGATGCGTGTCTCCCTTGAGAGACTTTGATTCGTTTGAACTTTGGATGTTTATCTCAGGAAACAAACCTTACTGTTTTCTCAAATTCTGCTTTTGCACATTTTCATCATTCTTCTTTCCTTGGAGTCGATTCGAAAGCAGATGCACACACTAAAGAACAATTTTCGACCTGAACTGTTGAGAAACCTGGCTTTCAGTTCGGGATTGTTTTCTTGCCAAACTGCTTTTCCTTCAGGAGGTACGAGTACGTTGCGTGTCGTTGCACAAAGGACTGCCATATATCTGCGGTACCAAGTTGTGCTTCGAGGACGGAGCTACAGCCAGATTTGCAAAACATAATCCCCTCACACGGTGTGGCATTCTCGTCGAGGGGCGATCCGCCCAAACCCATCAGCTACAAATAGATTCTGACAGGATCGGCATTTTCCGGCGCTGAAATCTCTCACTTTACGTTGGTTTTTGTCGTCATAAAGAATGATAAAAGTGCACAGAGATTGCAAGCGTGATTTTGTGCTTGCAAGAGTTATTTCTCGTCGCTCCCGATGTTTTCCTGGAGTGGAGCCCGAGGTGCACTTCCATTCTTTCCATCTGTGGTCAGGGTCCTCTCCAAAAATCAACTGAGCCCATTCGAGTGTCAGCTGCCCTGTGGAACAGGCCTCGATAAGCGGCTAGTTCGCCGACAGGTCTTCCGAATATGATTGAAGATTGTAAGGGGGTTCGTTTTATCGAGGGAATATGTGCGGCACTCTGTCCCCCAAACATGCCACGTTGCCATTCTGAGCAGCCTATCTTCGGACCCAGAATCCACTTGCAGACCCTGACGATGTCTTCTGTGTTGACAGATAAGCTGGCGTGGAAGCATGGGAGAGTTCAAGGAACAGCTTCTGGACGGGGCAGAACGGCGGGTGTTTCTTTTTTCAACATTCCACACAGGGCTACTCGTATGTAGGGCATGAACCAGGTGCCGTCTCTAAATGAAGCACCTGCAACCAGGACCCATTTGGATCCACACAAACGTGATATTTGCTGGAAAAACTGTATTTTCCGCCACTTCCAAATCGTATCCGTGCTTCTGGTTCCATGGGGTATGCATGTTCAGGGAGGGGCATGGCACGGTCAGGAGCACTGTCTCCACTGTAACGTTCCTGGGTGAATCCTGGATCAGTCCCTGTGACACCTGAATCTCCAGTTCCATTTCGACTGCAACAAACACGAATGGCAGAATTGTTTTTCTAATTTGCCACGCCTTACACGCATTTCGTTGCGTTGCTCCAATAATCAACAAGCTGACAACAATTGACGCCACGAAGGTTTTGTAGACCTGCACGACAGGGAACGTCATTGCAAGGACGGCACTGCAAGCAAGGACATCGCGGTCTGTGGCTCTGCATGCAATCATTGCACCAATGCTTGCGATGCTTAAGTCTGCATCTGAAACTGCAGACTCCGCGACGCTGAGTCAAAAGACCACTGCGCCCCAGGTTCGAACGCTCCAACATTGGTGTTCTTCTCACTGGGTGTCCCGGTGCCAGCGCGCGTGCGGGCCTCATGACAGGCAGTCGGATTGCAACTTATTTCAAACTGGGCAATGAAGACCATACAGCATGACCCCAGTCACGGCCACGGACTCGAGCTGGGTGGATGAATGGTCTGCCAGTCATATCCAAGGCAGGCCGAAGATGAAGAGCTTGTTTTTTTTTCGGAGGCCTGGGGGTCCAAGCTACTGGACCCTGAGGATGCGCCTCCGCCGTCCGACAAACAGAACTGTGTCTCCAACGCGAGCGTGATGCTATTGAATTACTGTGAAGATGTATTGAGCGGAGCTCACTTCTGCTGCCGCCCGGTACCAAATTGAACCACTTGGCGGCAGTAAAAAAGCCACAGAATGGCTTGTTGACCATACATTAGGGATCTGGACAATCTACACAACAGGAAAGGGAAATGCGGATTCCTAGGGACGCGTGGGCCTTGGCCTTGGCCCTCGTTCCAAATGGTCGGTCCCATCGAAGCTAAATTGAAAATGTCGTCTGCCCTGCAGTGAGGGTTTTTGAAAAGACGTGGTTAGTTATCAGTATAGATCTGTCAATCAGGCCTTTCAAGTTTGTCCAGGATTCTTCCATGAATCCACGTGAAAAAATAGAGGTGCAGTCAGATCTGTACTGAGCACACAGGACGTTACCGGCCACAGAATGATAATTAAAGAAGCCCCACCAGGAATTGGGCAAGCAGGATAAAAACAAACAAAGCAGTTGACCTCCATGTTTTTCAGCTTGTGATGGTAGTGCGCCAACTTCTGAACTCATTTCATCAAATGGAAATAAACCTTTTCCACACAGTGCTGTCTCCTGAAGGAATATCGGAAGGGATAATTCCCGCTGTTCGTTGGGTTCAAACACCTTGTTTCTGGCTTGATTCCTCATCCCAACAGACACAACAAAAACAAAAACTCGGTGCCTCCGACGCAACCCCACCCCCCGAAAAAGCAAGGATCTTGAGCTGGCGCCATTTCAAAGTCAAAGATTCAACACAATGCAAGCTTTGTTTCCAGTTGCGGCTCAGAAACATCTGCCTCTTTCCGTGCAGGTGAAAGTGGAGCTCTGTCAAACGTTTTTTGCTGTTGTGCTGTCAGAGAGCTGGGCCAGAAAACGAATTGTTTTTGTGACACCACAGGGAACTTGGTCTCGAGACTGCAGAGTCGCTCCGGTGTCGTCTACGCGCTGTGGTTCCGTCAGGTCTCCATGGTGTCGGCGAACATCGCAAACAGAGCCACAACCTCTCTGCACTAGAACCAGGTTTTTGTGTCTGTTTTGAGGACCCCAAAGCACATTGGAGAGATGACGGCACAATGGATCCGAGGTGAAAAGTGTTCTCAGGGCTTCAGACGTGAAACACGCAATGGAAGCATTGGGAGCGAATGAGCCGAACTTGCTGCGTGGTCATTGCGAGCATCTGGTGCCGAGTGTTTATTCCCCACAAAGAGCCAGAGAGAGACACCCAGGATTCATTGCAAAACAACATGCACAGGAGAACGCTCAAAACCAAACAGGATTTGATTTCTTTGAAAAAGGTTATGTGCGAAGGAAAACCATTCGTGTCTGAAGCGCAAGCTTGGCGGAATGAAGTTTTTGGATTTTACCGGACGCAGGCCCGCTTGTTCTTTCAGACATTTCTTGCCTGTTCGCTGAAAAATCAATACAACGGCGAGACTCACTTCTTGGTCCGCTGTTTACTGTGTGAGTCGGGATTGACCTCGCTGCACTCGCAGATGATCTGAATCTAAATCCAAGCCGGCTCTTTGAATGGTGAGACTCCCGCACGCGATGCTGCCGTGTTCTGCGTTCCGTTTCACTTGGGTATGGCTCTTGGCTTTGCTCTGTACCTGTACTGTGTTGAGGGCATGGGATTGCACACAGACTCGTGTCGTACCACATTACCCTATCAAATCCCTTCTGCTCTGAGCAAGTTGCCCGGATCAATTTGGCGCGTCGCGCTACTCACCTGTCTGCTGCAAGGACGGTGCTGCAATCGCAACACACAAAGCATACCTCAGACGTCATCTGGATGCACGCAAGCCATACTTACCTACAAATAGACAGACAATGGTTGATTGAGACACATTGGAAAGTTGTTTGTGGCTTTGATGGGGCAAACATCAAGAGAACCTGCAGTTTGGGCAAGAATACGGACTCACAGATATGAAGCGCGAGAACAAAACTTCGAAACTACGCCAGTTTTGACTGATTTTGAGCATAACGAGCTCAAAACACCATTCACGTTCACACAAACCGTTGGATTCGTGGTCAACAACAGAAAAAAATATTTGAAAAGTAACACGACAATTCTGGATGGACCAAAAACCTCCAATTTTATGTTTGCCAAGAAAGAGATTCTGCTAATCAGAGACAGCCGGGATAACAAATTATGAATCCTCGTGCCTGATACACTCAATGGCTTCCATGCATGATATTCATTCGAGATGGAACGGCTCGTCTCAGCCTAATCCGAGGTTCTCCGCCGAAGCTCACGAACTTTGCGCGTTTATTAACTGCAGTGAGCAGAGAAAAACACCTTGTTTGGTTTTTGGTCGCAAGAAAGGAGAGAACCGTCCTGGCATCGTGGGATTCCAGCAACAATGCTGGCGTTTCGGTAGGAGACAGAGCACTCGCAGCCAATAGGTTTTGAGAGAATAGAAATGCTGTTTGCTGGGTGCATCCACCACACACTCACAATCTGAGGGCTGCCTGCGTCTCTCTGCGAGGACGGTTGTGCCCCCTCCTGTGTGAAACTAACTTTACACTAACGAAAGCTGAAATCTTACAAATCAACCTCCAAATGAAGCAAATTGTTTTGCACCAAATTCAATTTGGTTGCGCCACTCTTCAGACTGTAACAATATTTGCCAAATTGCGATTGGTTCCCCCGAAAATTGATTGCTCATTGTCAGGCCACTGGAAGAAAATAAGCCTTCGAAATCTTCAAAGCCAAATTTCCACAGTTGGGTTCACGAGACTGTGACGCCATATTGGGATTTGGACTCGGGACTCTGGGATTAGTCCAGGGCAAAGGTGCCCCAGCTTACACAGAGTTGATCACGAAGTGCCGCTTTTCTTTTCGCTAAAGCCTTTCAAAGACTCTTGAATGCCGGATCTTTCCATGCACGAAATGTGAGTTGTGAGAGAACTTTGCTTCCCAGGCCCTCTACAATATTCATTTGATTTGACGTGGGACAAATGAGAAAGCAGCAGTTGGTCACAACACGAAGTTGCCGTGGAGTGGAATGTTTCATAACTCCTGATTGAGCTCTCGGAGGAGGATAACAAGTTGCTCGACATTATCGTCAACTCCAATTGTGTTCGTGGCGAATACAATGACGACAGACCGCCATCCTGGCAGAAAGAATTTTTCACGTCGCGTTATCACCAGATTATCACAGCAGCTGGGTTCTGTTTGGTCGTGTGACACTTGACGTCACGATTCCTATGCGTCTCACAAACAAGTTGAAACTTGATGCGTTACCAGTGTGATGCTGTTCAAAACACGCCGCAAACCTGTGACCTGGGGTCTGTTCATGCTGCAAGGACGGCTCTGCATTTCATGTAACAATGAAAAGTGCTCAGGAAAAGAACAGACTTCGTGAAAAGCCACTTGGAATGGAAATCGTGCTTGTGTCTGAAATGAATTTGAATGGAACTTTCCGTTGGTGGAAATATTTCAATTTCCGCGCATGTAATTTGCGGCTCGTCCGCTGTGTGCGACTGTGGCGCGGAAATTTGCCTTCGCTCTGATCCAGCTGATCCCGGGCGTCGCCGCCGACCCGCCCCGCAGTGAAACGTGCGCGACGCGGCGCCGAGGAGCGGCCAGGGGAAACACCGCAGCGGACGCTCTGACGACTCCATAAACGTCGCGCTGGGCTTCCATGTTTCCCCGACACCGCGCAGGTTGTTGCCGCTGTCCGTGTCCTTTCTGAACAGATCAGCCACGGAGCGCAAAAGGGTGGACGCTGCGTTGCACAACTATGAAAACCAACATGTCAAATCTTTTCCCTGTGGTTCGACAGAAATAGAATTCGTTGGAAAGAATTAGATCCAAACAGATCTTCCTTTGCTGAGGCAGATGCAGATGCGAAACACATCGCACAGGAAACCAACACTGAATTTGGCTCAAGTTCGGGGGAGGAAAGTATCGGAAATTCCTCGAGATCCGCGTCTTCTTGAGGTGGACTGGGGAGTGAAGAAGTGTCGGCGCCTCACTGATCCTGACATTCGTTTCCGTTTGGACAATTACCCGTGTAATTACCAGGCACCTGAACACCATTTGTTTTCGACTTCGGCTTTCAAGGACGGCCTCGCTTTAAGACCACAAGGTTTTCTTCTAACTGTGAACAAATCACACACTGTTTGGCTGTGTTTTTCGATTGTCTCGGTTTGATTTGCTGAGCTTGTCATTGGATTTGAATTGCCCGTGATCAAGGTTGCAGAGATGCACCTTCCTACACAGGTGTCTCTCTCTTTGGACAGTGTCCATTGTTTGTGACACTTCCTGTCAGCCAACGCTTCCAGAGATCGTGCATTGCGGACAGGGGCATGCCCCTCAAGAATCTGTGATGGAGAAAACAACGGAAAGAAAAATTTTGGTCTCACTGACCAAGGCTGAGATGCTGCATTCCAGACGCAGCCTTATTGGCCCAACATTAGAGTAATTTGTTTGTGACCTGCCTGTGGCTCTTTTGTCCTGGAAAACGAAAACGTTTGGCGGATCTATTCAGGGCTCAATTTAAGTCCACTGCGAAAAGCACACTCACTGAGGCTCCACCATCACCGCAATTTGAATCATATTTCAAGACAATCGGAAGTGTTGGTGGGCGTAACGGCAGAGCAGAGGGCCATGGTTTCATTTGGAATCAATTTGAATTTCAATTTGGACCAAGGACAGTTCACTGCCGAATTCATTGGGATCTGCCCCTCGCTAGGAGTGACGTTCCAATCACCTTCTGGCCGCCGTCTTGCAGCAGGCAGCGAATCATTCCTGATCCCGGCAGAATTTAAATCTATTTCCATCTACTCCGTGCTGCATCGGACAAAAGATCTGCTGCAAGGCCCAGTGGATGAGCCTGCCCACAATTCTACAAGAGCCACAAGAAACCTTTTTTTTTCACTTTTTGTGGGTCATTGCGTCTTTCAGTTGCAACATTTTTGCTTCCGGCCAAAGCGTAAGTTTCCACAGGGTTTCAGTCTTTTGTGGAACCTGTCTTGTTTGCTGCCCGCCATGGACACAGGGAATCTACAAGCAAAGGAAATGCTGCCGCATTAAGCGTGCTCGTCTCTTCCCGAGTCGGTTCTAAAGACTCCTGCTGGAGCCCGGGCCCTGAATCCAGCCTCATCTGCATACTCGTTGCCCAGATAAAGCCTCACTTTGCATAGGGCTTCCTTGAATGATTCCGCTGGTGGTGTGCCAAGAATTGCAGCAAAAATATCCCATGTTGTCATCACTGAGAGCAGAAAATAAGAGGGGAAGATAAAACACTTTGGACAATTGCGTTTCGGAAGAAACGAAATTGTTTGGCAAGACTAAAGGAAGACAGCCGTCTGGAGCATTTGGGAAAAGACTTCTGGGCAAGAACAGGAGGGTGGATAGATGCAGAAAAGCGCCAAACCAAGCGAGCACAAAAAAGACTCGTGAATTGCACAGATTTGAGAAGGTCAAATCCACATCATGTTCTCGTTGAACACACAGCGCAAAGTTTCGCTCACACTCGACGAGCCCACCTGACAGAGGCAAACAGCACCCAGCCCCGGCGGCTGATCATTTATTCATGGGGATCCGCACACACAGCTGTCTCCCTGTGTCCACAACACACCCACCTCACATCTACATCTCGCCACGCTGCTCATCTTTCTTTGATTTTATGTCCGTCCTGGCGAGTGTTTCTTTTTATTCTTTCAGGCGAAAATTTGCGCAACAAATTGTTTCGGCTCTCCGCATGAAGTGGTTCATCTCTCTTAAACTCAGACCGGAGAGGCTTTGAGTGGAGATTAGAATTGGTCACAGAGAGGCAGATTCACTGAGCGTACACAGGAATTCAGACACAAGCTGATCTCCGTTTATGGCACCACCGTGTGGCTGGACACCCACGGGGTGTTCGTGGCTTGCAGAGGAAAGTCCTGCCATGTGAAGCCCAGAAACTAGACGAGTCTGTGGCAACAACTTATTTCCGCTTGTTTGCCTCCCACTGGCATTTGTTGGCTGCCATAAACCAGTTATTCCCGGGGAAACTTTTCTGACACAATCCTTTTTGTTCACGGTGGGTATCCAATCCAGTTTGCAGCCGCTGACGTCATCAGGGCGTCCAGAGTCACACCTGAACCAGGTGGACGCGCAGGTGCGATGGAAAGAGAGACAAGTTCCGTGTCACCTTAATTGATTTCCCCTGAGAAGCAACTGGAAGTCGAGATGTGTGGAATCCCTGTGGGCACCACCTTTCATTCAAACCTGTTTCAGCACTGGAAAGTACAGATCTATCAGGCAGTATTTTGGACGGATTGAGTCGTGCAATAGAAAAAGACAACTCGCTGAGGACATCACGATTTCAAGCTTGTAGCTCAACGCAAAGCTGGACAATGTTCCCTTCTTGATATTGACTCAGCAATCTTCGTGTTTTGTCTTACCCGTACTGCAATGTACAGTGTACTTGATACGTGTACAGCAATAGATTTTTGGGTCCCGTTTCACGGCAGGGAGTGTCTTTTGGACACCGGATACAGAGATTTGCATTACCGCCATTGTTATCCACTGACGACAGCGTGGTAATACGAACTCGGGCTTTGTTGTCCATTGATGTACTGCCGATCCAGGATGAGGTTGGGGAAGTGTCCCAACATGGGACCAAAACAACCCGGCGTGGGTTAAAAATGAGAGGACAATGGCCCAAGAGGCAACAGAGGATGGAGGACAAATTTAGCAGTGTGTTTTGCCTCAACATCAGTGCGTTTCTGGCAGGCACTTGACAGCTTACAGAAAACTGCACAACAAAATTGCGCAAAATACAGATCCTTGGGCTGCGGATGATAGAAGCTGAATACAGCTGAACACTGGACGTAATTTTCGAACTTGTTCGGAGCCAATCCACGATTTGTCATGGATCCACCCCAGACTAATTGAACAGGGCTGAGTTGGCTACAGACAGAGAAAACGACTCTCCGAAACGACGTCCAAACGGGTTTTCACGTGCAAATGTGTAGTTTGCCGTTCCTTTTGAATATCTACAAAATTACGCTTGAAGGGGGTCCAAAATTAGGCAAACAAGAGAAAGTGAAGAGGCACCAAGGTGGCGTCAAAAGATACAGGATACTTGCTGAATTGATGTCGAAAACCACGGTCCTGGGGGATACTTGCTCACTCGTTGTCAAAACCTGGTCCTGCGGGGGGGGGGGGGATCCCAAAATTCCCTTGGAAATTGATGAAGGAAAATCTGTCTTGTTCTCGTAAATGTGATCTGTTGCCCACTGGAATCCGGTGCGCACGGTTCAGCGCTTCTGATTGACAGTGCGCAGGAGGTGACGTGCCGCACCCGTGGAACTTCAGTTGGGGCGGGACCAGGTCCCCGGAGGAGCGATGCTGAGGGTCGAGACTCAGAGCTTCGAGATCTGTCAAATATTGAGAAGGAAAACCACGTCACCACGTCCTTCGTTACGTTTGGAGATAAATACTGTTTCCCTTTCAAAAGTTTCCGTCGTCCAACGAACTTCAAACAAACGTGCAGGCACTGTGGTCGATATTCTGTCCTGAGTCACATCAGGAATGATCAGGGGCCTATCTCATATCTGTGTTTCCGTCTCCCACAGTATGATTCAAGTGCGGATTCTACCCACTAACAGACGTGTGTGTTGCGTACCCCTCCCCCTTGAGAAGAGTAAGTGTGCGCACCGAAGCGTTTGAAGTTTCCCACTGTTTATTCTGATGAAACCGGGCCCCGTCTGCTGAGGTCCGAATAAAAGCGCTAATTAAGTCCATAAATAAGCTTAAATGCTGCAGTAAACCGGAGTGGCGATTCCCGAGGGAAGTGTACGTGCAGCGTCGTTAAGTACTAATCACGAGATGTGAACCTCGCGTTCTTGCTGTCTGTGTATCCAGATCCAAGAGACGTCAACCCTGCCCTGGAGCAGCTGATTGGAACCGTTTCTTTCATCCAGTGTTGGGCTTTGTGTCACTTTCTCGCTTGATTTGTCATTTCCAGTTTGAGATGAGTGTGGCTGGTTTGGTGCTCGCTGGCAGTAAGCTTCTACCGAATCCCCAAAGGCTTGCGTGCCTCAGTGATGCACCCCACTAACTCACTTTGCAGGACAGTTTGGCCTCTGAAAGGCATTGCTGCCAAATCATGACATGTCTTCGGCTGGTTTTGCAGGAATTGAATCTCAGCAAGTACGGGGTGCTGACCTCAGAGAAAGCAGAGGCCTTTCGAATGGTAGATCTATGTCAAGATCCTTTTTGAGTTAGTCAGCAGACAGACAGACAGATAGACAGACAGACAGACAGACACACACACACACACACACACACACACACACACACACACACACACACACAAGTCGCGAAAGTCCCCTCCTTCTGGTGTAGGAAGCACGTCGCTTCGCCGTTGCTGAGACGTCCAAAATGTCAAAAGTGCCGCCGAAGAAACCAGTTTCCTGACTGCACAAACCAGCCCAACCAATGTGAGACTCTTCTGTCCCTTGTTCCTCTTTTGCAATTTCTTTGAGATCTGCGGAAAAACGTGAGTTAAATATCTGGGAGGGACTTCACACATCCACATGCAAACGAGTGAGCGCAAAGCTCTTTGGGAAGAAAGGGTACTTTGCGTAAGCCACCCCAATCCGCTTTGCTATATTGAATGACAAGTCTCCAATCCCGTCACTTTGAATTACAGGAATCCCGCAAATTGACTCACAGCTCAAAACTTGTCTGTCCTTGGCATTTCTGTGGTCCTGACAAGGCGCTCAATCGTTTTCTTGCGCACCCAGTTGGAGCTTACCCTTTTGTGACACAAGTTTTGCTGCAAGCTGGGAGGCCACTACACACCAAACAAGTCAAGAGGTCACTGCACATCGAACACAAAACAATCCTCAAAGTCTTGATCCGGCTGGGGTCCCATGTCAGTGCGCATGCAGCTTGGTTGGACTGGCAAACGGCTCTCTGTTCACCCAGAATCAGGAGGCTTCCGTACAAATACATCCCATGAGTTTCCATTCATTTGAATTTCACGTCCGTGCAAGTGAAGCTGCCGACAAGAGAAGGATGTGTGTCTGCTCCAAACTCCAGCGAGTATTGGCACAATCTTGCTGCAAAACATTTGTCAATGGACTCAGTGAATCGCAGTCTATCCAAACGAAGCTTCTTTCTGTCTCGATCCATTCCCTGCTGTTCAATTCATTAGTTTTTCCGCGGAAACACACGAGAACAAAATGGACCCGTGGACGGCGGAATGAATGACATTTACAACGTACTTTTTCTGAAAAACAGCCAACTGGACTTGAGTCCAGCTGCGATGAGCAGCGACACAGCCTGAGGCTTTGGATTCTTGGCGATGCGCATTGAATTTCTTCGCTCTTTTGAGCCACATTCACACTGGAGTGTTGCGATGTTCTTTCAGTCGACAATATTCTGTTGACGGAAACGAAGTTCTGTGAACTGGCTTGAGCGTGATTGCAGCCAAGCACCCATACGAAAGCGTTCCGATCACACAAAATGCAGTTGCAAAAATGAACTCCACATTTAACTGCGGAGCTCTTGAGAGTTGAAGTTCTTCTGCAACTCGGGAACCCGGGAGAAACGAGAATCCGACAGGAATGGGGACCCTGAAGAAGGCAAAGTACGTGTAGATTGATGATGATGAGCAGATGGAGAATTTCTGCAGAGCAAAGTTCCCTCGTGCTTTGTGCAAGCGTGCAGGAAACAGAACTGAAGTCCACAGCTTTATACCCTTCGGAGGAAATGCTAAATTTGAAAGTTGACTCTCAAAGAAGAAAGCCGTTTGAGTTTGATGTCTGACAAAAGAAATTCCAGAAACTGAAATGCGTGCCCCTGAAGTGTGTTTTCACGCGAATCTGGTCGAACATTAGGTGGTTTTTGTTGACACCAAGAACAGTTGTCCCAAATTTTTACTCTTCTCTCATGCTGAAACGGTTGCCTGCACTTTTGAATGTTTTTGGTCCCACTCCTCAAGACTTCTCTCCTTCCAGTTGCTAAACGCTGGCCCAGCCTGGGACTGCTCCAAAAAGGTTCTGCACACAATTGGTCCGCCTCCGAACATCACCACACGTCATGAATATCTGAACAACGAGATGTGAGAGAACCACGAAAAATCAAATTCACCGTTTCTTGCTTCTCGTGTGCCGATTCTGCAATCAAATCAAAGTACAAACGGACATCATAGCGCAGTGCTTGCAGCTCAAAAACACACGAAACTATTCAACAGTCAGTGAACGTGTTTTGCAGCTTGATGCATCAGGAAGCCATGAAAAGGCACTTTCGTTGTGGTGGCTGTTCCGATTCTTTCAGCTGCAAAGAACCACATCTACAACGACGACTCTGCCTTGTGGATCATCTGCCTGTCGCCTTCATGTCGAGGAATTTCGCCAGAAACACAAATGGAAAGCGAAAGAACAACACTGAATACATCTCGTCTTTTTCATGCTCCAACGAATGTTTGTTTGATGTCGACTGTCTTTCAATCAGTGAAACACCATCATTCCTGACTAATTTCAATTACGGTTGGGTCTGCTCCTCCGTTCAGGACGGCAATTCCGCGCCCCTGACTCAGTTCCTGCGTTCAGATGAAGACTCATCACACAGGCTCTTCTTGTGGATCCAGAGTCCAAGAGTCACCGACACGTCAGAGAAACGCGTTCTTGTCCAAGCTTGTTCCAACAACCGAACCTCACTGCACCACGGTGAGCTCCGATCCTTTTGACAAAACTCACAACGAAGCAAGAATGTTGGAACATGTCTCTGTTCGCAGGCTTGTTGACATCCGAGTCTCGCCGATCAGTCGGTCAACTGAGCCTGTTTTGTGCTGCAGCATCAGATGAGTAACTGCGCATGAATACACATCTAATGATTGCCGGTTGATGAAAGCAGTCAGATCGCGTATGAGAGCACGCCAATGTAAAAGACGGATTCCCGGGGGATTCCTGCCTTCAATATCTGTCACAAGAAAAGCCTTCTCCCTCTCCCTTTTGGATACCAGGGGTAGTAGCAGCTATTTTTAGACCCCAGTGCACACGTCTCTCTGATTTGATCAATATTCTCCACTGAATGGCCAATTTTGGATGCTGAACATCATTTGATATTGCGAATAGAGTCCGGAGATTGTGTGCTGTGATTCACCCCCGGGTGAGTGGGGTCAGCCTCTGATTTTGAATGGACCATGATTTGACGCACGCGACTACATGACACGCGATCATCTGGCCAAAGCCAGAGAAGAACTTGAGATAAGAACTCTAGACAGCGGCCCAACCTGACAGGCTCGTCGTGTTGTCCTCAGAGTTTGCACTTGACCAACAGACCTGTCTTCTCACGAAAGATCATAAATTTGAGGAACTCACGAATCAAAACAGAATCTCCACAACCAAGAATGGATGAAATGGAGGTAAAATGTCCTCAGATGTCAGGTCCAACTGTGGCAATGACGGTGTCAAAACTCTCATTCGGCCACTCAGCACCTCCACAGCAGCGCGTTTAATATTCCTGACATGGACCCGGGTACAAATGCCTTCTACAAAACGCCTCGGTCTATGAATCAGCAATGGCAGTCAGTCCACCCGCGAGAGGAGTCTATTGCAAGACATGCTGCCATTGTACATGTATTGATCATAGTGTTGGGCTCCCGTTTGATCAAATTCCCATTCAGGACCCTCGGACCACTGGTGAGAGAACTGCCATGGGGCTTTGATACAGCTTCGAGCGGCCCTTCACAATGCATGGGAGAGGGTGCCGCTGTCATGTTCAGGAATTCAGGATTTTTATGCTGGAGTAAAGAGTCTTCTAAAGCTCAGATTGAAATCTGCGGCCCTTGTTTTCTGCTTGGGAAGAGAATGATCTGATACGAATCAGGTCACTCAGTGCAACGACGCTTTGTCTCGTGGAGAGAACTTCGCCCAACTGGGTTTGATTCGAGTTTGGAGGCGTTGTTTTTCACTTGAGCCTCGTTTGGAGGGCTGGTGCTGTACGAGTTCCCTGGTCCTGTTTTTGTTTTTGCAGAACATAATGCGAGGCTACGCAGTGACGGACGGGCAAATATGCCATTGATCAAAAGTCTTCCTCACCACGATATTGAAACGACAAAAATTGCAGTAATTTGTTTGATTTGTATAGGATTGCTGCGAATCAATATTGTTTTTGCCGGTTGTATCGATTGTGAGTCGGCTGAACCCCGGGCACTGTCCTTGGATGTGACAGGCGGTTTGGAGGAAACGACACAACATCGAGGACGACGGCAGATGAAACTGCGTTCACGCTGAGGCTGCAGTGCAGTCCTTGCATGGTAGACACCTCAGAAAAAGTGTCTTTTTCACTGCTTTATTCCAGCAGAGCAGTTCACTCGAGGCCAATCTTCTTTCACATCACCAACCGCCTGTGGTCCATGCAGCAACGCGTCGTAGCTTCCTGGCATTTTTCGGTGATATTGTTCATTTCACACAAGTGAGTTTGAAGCAATTGTGCACAATTGAGGTGTCGATCGAAACTCAGAGAGATCTTGCGTCACAACCTTGATCTTTTGTTGAATCCCTTCTGGTAGCAAGACAACAGAACACGTTTTGAAGAGCGTCTGGGCGCATGACCACACCGCCATGATTCACGTCGCTCCCAATTAGTGAGTGAAGCAAAACAAACCATTAGATTCACTGTGTGTGATCTCGACATCTGCGGGCTCAGTTGTGCGATACTGCTGGTTGTTGAGAGCTCCAGCACCATCCTTGCAGCGTGGCACACAGAATGAAGACTGACACAGAAAGTGAATGCGATCCAGCCCCAGTGTTGATCAGATTGAAACCTTTTCGCAGTTGGCAAATTGCTTTTTGTGCGACTTGGACCCCACAGCAAGACTCCAGGCCCACGTTCATACCGTGCTAGGACTGCAGCCCGCCTGTGGAAACCGGCACTGCCTTCGCAGTTTGGAAGCGTTTGATGAGCAATGAAAGCAAAAAGTGCATTATGCCATCATCATATTCACATCATGCTCCGCTTTGTGGTTTCCCGACATTGAAAGACGAAGCCGTGTGGGCGCAGGGACGCGGATTCAGGTTCAGCGACACGCGTTGGGAGAACATGCAGCAGACTCAGAGGGCACTTTGAATGTGTTGGGGCAATGGAAGGGGCTGAAGAACTGGAGGGCCAGAACCTTGTTCGGAAAGTTGCGAGAGAAAGACTTGTGATACCCAAAATTCACCAGATTCTCTGCTGGGGCTGACATGGTTTTGGTCAAAAGAATAGAATCCTCAAAACCATGTGCGAGCACACCAACCAATATCTTGAAAAGGATTCTTGGTTCACTTTTGGTGTGCGTACCAAAAGAAACGCTGTGAAAGAAACGCTTTTGTGGATCCGAAAGAACCACATGCTGTACGATAGCAAAGACTGTCGTTTTGTTTCAGCAATTTCCAATTTTAAGTCCACTGTGAGAAAACACTCCGTGGGATGATATGTGAAACCACATTCAAAGCTGTGCTTTCCTGTTTGTTTTCTGTGAAGAAGCGGGTATTTCTCCAAAGCAGTCCCACTTGAGGAATGGACTTGCGCTCGCACAAAGTGGCAGAAAAGCCACAGAACAACAGCATCGGAAGAGCTTTTTACGTGATGGATTTCCAGTTCCGTGGCCACAATGCAAAACAGACTTGCTCAGTGAATCAAACAAATACTGGAAGCAAAAGGTGTTGAAGCCGTAAGTTTACCGAATGCACATGGTGCAATCAGATGACAACACCAAACAGTTCCGATCAATCTATCTGCCACTGATTGTTTTTTGACAACAGAAACTCAACCTGAAATTCCCGATGCGTCGACATGTGCGCGTGAAGAACAAAAAAGGCACCTTGATTTTTGTCTGCTTCATGATAAACTTTGCAGTAAAACTGATGCAGGATCAATGTGTTTTGTTCAGGTGAAGTGTTTGCTACCCTAAGGTGGTTGTAATCGACGGCACAGAGAAAAATCATTCAAACAACCAACCGGCTGACGATATCACTCACACGTATTGACAAACAGACAATAGAAGGGCCAGGAACACACATCAGTAGCGTAACGATTGCGTGTGATGAATAGGGCGTCGGCAGGTTAAATGCGCTCTCAACACCAGGGTCACAGCTCGGTGCTGGCAGACTGCTGCAGCTGCAGGGTTGGGCAATGTACTCGGGAACCATGCCGGGCAACTACCACCATTAGGTGCGGATGCGGTGCCAAACCGTACTTATTTCAGTCACAGCGCCAAAGAAGATTGCCAAGATGAAGCTAGTTCACTGTCCGTAATTCGAGAAAAATGTCAATGACTCTTGGCTCTGCACTTGGCACACACGGAATGGCAGATCAGCAGGAAGCTTGTGATCACGAGGATATTTGCGCTTGGAATCGTTTTGTCAAAGGGTGTGGCAAGAAGAGAAACAGCAGACGGGATGTTGTCAAAAAAGCATAAAGAAGGCAGAAACACGGATCGGAAACAAATGTAGTCAGTCGCAAAGAACCAGGGAAACCCAACTGACGAAACCAAACAGATTGCATAAGGATTGTCTGTCAAGGTTCTCACAGCCATAAGAGACAAAGATCTGAAATACGAGCATTTTTGTCTGTCCAACATGCGCACATGCTCTGCCAGCTGCTGCCAACACAGCAGCTTGAGACGGCAGGCAGATCTACTCACATGAGTTCGGAGAACATATTTTGTCCGTAATTCATCAGGGCCGTGCTGCACTCAGAGACCTCTCTGCAATTTAAGTTGCGCAGGTTCAGCTGGTGCAGCCTGAAGCCTGGTGGAAACAGCCTCAGCGCAGGCTCTCTTCTGCAGCGATCACAGGTGGATCAAGCCTCGTGCTGTGGACTTTTTCTTTTTTGGGCTCGGGCGCTCCAATTCCAAATGCCCAGGTTCTTTCTTGATTGACATCAGCTCCAGTTGTTTGGGCCTGAGATCGCCCTCGGGACGCCCCATTTGTTTACGAGCACCAGCATCACGTACAAGTCAGCAACTCCGTTTTCCCCCAAATAACCTTCCTAACATGTTTCAGACAACACCTCAAGGGAAGAGCACCGAACTCAGTAAACTTTCTGGCTCGGTATGAAAAAATATCCCCCAGCCGCGCACAAACAGCGGTGTACTACGGAACAGCAGGGAGCGGAGTGGTGAGGAAATGGAAAGGAAATCATGTGTGAGGACTCCGCACACCCATCTTTTTGACATGCGGAAGTGCAACTTCGAGCGGATCCAACAGAGCGTGCCCCACTGCGACGAACCTCTCTGGTACGAAACGAGGGTTGATTTGGCTTCTGGTCTGGGACACTTCCTTCACCCTCATCACAATCGGTCCACAGAACAAGGCCCAATCCAATGTGTGAGAGAGGTCTGCCGCAACTCCTTTTGCTGGGGTGCCGCGGTCGAGACGAGGAAAGTAGGAAGTGTTTATGAGAAGAAGGCTTCACCTTGACCTTGTTTCAATCACATCTGATTGCAAGGAGATCGCATCAAAAGTCCCCGGCTGTTCTTCGTGGTGTTGCTGCGGTGTCTCCCGTCCTTGCAGTGGACGCGACATTTTTCTGCAGTCAGATGTTGGCCATTTACAGCTCGGCAAAGAATCCAAGAGTCTCTATCATCGGACAAGTGTTTTTGTGAGGGTGCATCCCACTTCAGTCTGTGCTGCGACTGAAACAGCTCAAGGTACGCTCCTGGGACGGTGTGGTTGCCCCAGAGCAGGAATGGCTCAAGCGATGCACCGCTGAAACCAGTCGGCTGTTTATTACAAGGAAATTTAATAACCTGTCCGCAGCAGTGTCAAATAGAGCCCCGCTGTATACATTACAGTGCGCTGGATTTCCATTCATGAATACTCAGAGACCACACATGAGAGAATAGAGAGGTTTCTATGCATCCCGCAGGAAGCCTCCTCCCGTGCCATTTTACGTCCGGTCTGGGATCACAAATTTAGTTTTTGTGATTTTACTATGAAATACAAGGAAATTATTTTTGAGAATGTTCTTGGGTGTGGCCAAGGAACTCAACCACAGAATGAATCAGCCAAAATTCACTGTGGTTGCACATGTTTCCAGTGAAACTCTCACAGAGAATGCACACGTTTCGCACCGGACGTAAAATGGCACCGGGCGGGTCCGCACGGGTTGCATCGAAACCTCTCTAATGACTGCTGTGTGGTGAAACGTCAGTTGGCGTCTCCCTCTCCCAACATGGGAAACAATTCTCCAACTTTCTTGACTTTTGTGTGTGGTTGAACTTTTCAAACATAGACATTAAGATTTGATTTTGGTTGAAAGACCTGGCGGTCAATCTGGTGGCTGGTGGCTCATTGTAAATCAGGCCAACTTCAGACAACCGAGGGGTGAGGGGCAAACAGGAGTGGATCTCTCGGGTACGTCTGATAGATCTAAATGGCTAGATTTTCTCAATCTTGCCTCTTCTTCATTTCTCTGTTGTGGAGTTGCGCGTTCTGACTTTTGAAGAAGAATCAGACAGCCTGGCTCTTGACACAACAGAAAAATGCTCGCCTTTGGCGTCTGAACCAATCGCACCTCTCGTGAAGTCTGATTGCTGCATTTTCCCAGACTTGCGAGCATTGTGCTGATGAATCAGAAACAGAATCCTCTTCTGTTTTTCAACTTCTTTTTGCGTCACTGTGCCTTCAGCAATGAAGAATGCTTGATCCGCTGTGATGTTTTCCTGCTTTGATTCCTGGATTTGAATCACACACCGAAGGCCTGGAGACCACACCCCGGCGTCAGTTTTCTGCCAGCAGAAACACTGCATGCAGCGAGGAGTTTCGTCCTCACATGCAGCAACTGACAATTTTTCTCACACCTCTGGTTTCTGTTCTTAGCACAAGGTTACAAACACCAAACAAGTGACACGAGTGCAAGCATGCGGAAAAGTGCATGGCTTTGTTTGCAGTGATCGTCACGCCCCACGACAGCTGGGTGTGGCAGGAGAGAATATCACCAGGCTTTGACGCAAGGATGCCTCTTTCGGCTCTGTGTGTTCAGTCCTGTTTTTGACAGGTCACGGACAACAGCTGTCACACTCCAACTCTTTCACAAACATAGTACACGGTGTAAATTATCTTGTGGAATGGTTTTTGTGCCATCTCTCCCGGAGTGACCTTGCACATGCACACCAAACTCAGCTCGCACCTGAGGCCGATCCACCTGGTCCATCGCATGCCGAAAACTGAAAGCAGCACTGCTCCAGAATCGCTCCTCTTTGATCTCTTTGTGGTGTAGAGAAGTCACAATCACATCACAACAGAGCATGTTTCTGACATGACAACAAGTAATTTCTGTGTAATTATTTTTGTGCTGAATGACATGCCGTGAGCGCTTTTGAAAAAAAGCAAGGTCAACTGTTCTGGATATTTTGGGGGGAGTGAACGATTTTCAATGACGACTTTCTTCAGGTACATGCGATGGACTCTATTTCGCTTGCAACTTTCTGAAACCCAGACAACCTTCATGGATGAAGCAGATTGCATGATCAACTGCTTTGAAAATTCCAACGTACATTGTGGGCAGAAGCGGTTTGATCGAAGAGGCGACCCCCAGAGGGCCAACTTTGACAAATTCACTGCATGTACAACATGAAGTGTTTCCCGGGACCAAGAGAAGGTCCAGTCCCGAAGCCGTCAGAATTCTCCTCAGCCAAGTTGTTCGTGAGACAAAACAATTCGCGTGCCTGCAACACGACACATTGTGACGTCTTTCCCACTCAGATGCCAACATTGCATGATATGAATGATCTGGAGGTGGCAAAATTCCCCGCTGCGAGAATTTTTTGGGAAGTCGTTGTGAGGCTGTGTCATTCCAATGTAATTCTGACGGCTCACGCCACGCAGCCGTCGTGCGTGCACTCTCCTGTCGTGGCTGACGACAAGAACCCAGTGAGCAATCGCTTTCAGCTGACAACGAAACCAGAAGTTTGGTTGAAGTGAAATCAGTCTCCACGCACAAAAACTAACAATTTTGTTCCATTGCATTCCTGCAATGTGAACTTGAAATTTGAAACCCGCGGATACGACTACCGGTCGTGATGCAGAGACATGTCAAAGCCAGACACGTGCCACTGCATGACCCGACCCTTGAACATGACACTGACATTGACAATATTTGGGTCAATTTCAAATTTTGCTGACCGGGTACAGGACCCACAGGTCTGTCTAGTTTCTCATGCTGGTCAGAACCTGGTCACCTTGGTCCCTGGTGTCTCACCTGACCCACCCTCTGTTTGTCTCGACACTTCACTGACGGAGCGCAGACGCACCGAGTAGCGCACAACAAACGGCTGCTTACCTACAAATATAGAAAGGGACAAACATAAATGCGATGTAGAGCTGAGCAATTGTGTTGTTACAGGCCTGCATTAGAGAAGACTTCATGTGCGGAAACAAATCAACGGAGAATGGTTTCATGTATCAAACAATTAGTGGTAATAGCTGCATCTGTATGAATTAACGAATCCTTCCCGCAATTTCATGACACAAAGAGACTGCGGTATTACCGCCTCTGATTTATGATGCGCATAACAATAGCTCCACTTGATCAAATAAAGATGAGTTTTGTTGTTCCAGAAAACGATAGTTGTCGTTCCAGCGGCGAGCATTGATCTACACTGCACTTCCAGTGTACATTATTAACGTTTCCTGATCGCATTAGGCCGCAATGGCCAAATCACAGCTTTGTCTTCATGTTTTATACATTCCACGTGCTGTACAGTTCATCGCGCAGCAAGTAACTTTTCAACCTTGTTTCCGGTGGAAAGAAAACAATCAGTGTCCGACGGGAAGTTCACGTCAGACCCGAGTTGAGGCAATCTTTTCGCCGTCCTCCCTTAGTTGTGTGAGTGGACTGGGCGGCAACTCTGCCCGTACCGCTGTTGGTTTGCAACAGTCGTTTTACCGCACATTAAATTGTTGGTGCTCTGTCCAACCGGAGGCTCCAGTTGGCTGTTTGATATTTGATTGTAGGTCAGTTTCTCTGTCCGGAGTGACAGGTTGTGACCAGCATTCTTTCAACCTCTCGTTCTGCGAAGACGAAACCGACAGAAAATCTGCCGTGGACGCAATGCAGAAATACGAGTACGAACAGACCAGTGACTGACACTGGAAATTGTTTCAGCACCGACTTCACCCAAACACGAACGTTAGGGAAAGGACACCCGTTCTTCCTATCTGTCGAGCTTCCCCCTGAATCCGGCTCAGCAGTGACGCCATCGCTTTGGTTGCTTTGGAGGCCTCAGTGCCGCAACAAGGACTGCGATTCAGCAACACAATGAGATCGCGTGTGTGCGCCGGACTCTAACGAACTACACGGAAGCCTCGCATCAGCCACACCCTCACCGCCCAGAGTCGGCCTCCCCGCCTCAATACCTGTCTTCCTCAAAGCTGTTCAGACAGCCGACTAAAAGGCAACTTGCACAAGACCTTTCATCAACATCAAAAGCAATCGCGAGCAAATCCAAGAGAGCAAAATCGTTTTCTTATTAAACGTTTGATTCCTTCTGCGCATTTTGGTACAGTTAATGATTGCACGTTTGAAGAACTTTGACATGAACAATTACAATGTCAAAATCAACAAACACACAGACATGCGCAGTCTCCCAGTCGTCGGAGACAAGAGGCGCTGATGGAACATGTGTAATTGCCTGATCCTTTGCAGGTACAAGCAGCGATTCACCTGTGTTTTGTCCTTCAAGGCTCTGTGGAGGGTGATGGTGCTGTGATGGCAGCCGAAGGTCCCTGACAACACTCTTGATGAATTCGTTGGATTGAGTGCCATCCTTGACGCGGGCAACAGGCCCTGTTTTGTCTCGATTGAACGGGGCTGTTGCCCAACTCTGAGACGATCACTCGAGATTCATTGTCCGCTCCTCATTTGAGCTGACGGCAAGGACGGAGTTCCAGGTGTTGCGAGACCCCTCGAATCTGGACAACCAACTCTGCTTCAACCAGCTTGTTCCAGCATTTCATCCTGCAACTGGATGCTCAGTCTTCAGTGCGCAGAACGGCATCCAAGGCACACCTTGTGCAGAAAAGGTTTCGCATTGTAGGTTCTCAGCGCAAGGTGAATTGCTACACAGACAGAAGCAGAAGCACAAAAAGACTAACAGCGACGTGTGCACCCAATACCTTCAGCACCGGAGGCGAAGCGAAGGTTGTTCTTTGCTTTCTCTCTCCTCCCCTTTTGTACGAGGAGTTAATAATGTGATTCCTTCGATAAATGATGGATTTGTTTCCGGCGAAGCGGAGCACATCAAAATCTCGTTGGAGCGTTGCACGCGGCTGCCAGTCGCCTTGATGAATGAAGCGGCGTTCAATTTGAAACTGGAGGACCGTCACCGCAGCGTGGCGAGGGAATAAAAACCCCAAAGACAGTGAAAGAATTGACCTATTTCAGTTTGAGTTTTACTTTGGCCTTCACTTGCTCGAAGCCTGACCTTCTATTTTTGGACGACACTGCAGGGACGTGACAATGGTCCTGTGCGATACCCAAGCAATGAATCGGCAGCACGATGGCAGGTAGCCGTCAAAACCATTGATAATTTGCTTTGAAAACGTGCATTGAAAAGTTGTGACTTGGATAATAGGTCTACTCGCTGGTATTTATGGCCAATGCATTAGTGTGTCTGCAACAGGGAAATGGAACGTCACTTTAGTTCATTTGGCCGGCCTCGGTCCACCGGAGGTGTAATTGCAGATCCAATACGTGTCTATTTGTGGACATTCAGCTGGATAGCCTGAGGCCCACAAAGGTCAGGGACCCCTTTGCTGCAGCTCTCAGACGTTTGAAATGACTCTCTGCAAATGTTCTACCAAAACAGCCTTTCTGGCCTGGAGTATCACGTATCTGCAGGTTTCCCTGTCCAACCAGGTGAGCTAAGCACCCCGAGGCCTGTGGGTGCAGCGTTAAGCACTCTCCCAGAATTGCCAAGTGATACAGTGGTTAAGCTTTGTGCGGCCCAGAGCTATGAATACCCCGGTTCATTACCTGCTCCGAAGACCGGGCCCTCTGCACTGAAAATGCTTCTCTGTACGTAAATGTCAGGCGACGGGGAGACAGGGTTGCCGTCCTTGCAGTTTGGGTCTTGACAGTCAAATCTGGTATTGAGTGACCGATGTCGCTTGAGAAGTCTTCTCCAACACGGGTGAATCACTCCCTGCTGTTTTTGGGTTCGAACAAAAAACCGGAGACGAAGTCCCTGAAGGATCACAGGCTCTTCAGGCAAGAAGGAAGTGAGAAGTGTCGCACTGCAGCGAGAAGCAATTCGTCGTGGAGACTCGCTGCGTGTGACCCTGCTGCTCGCTGCGCGGACAGTGCCGCAGCTCCAGTCGGCAGACTCGTAAATCTGTAGAGGTGCGGCATAGGGGTGACACGGGCCACTTGTCTGCAACACACGGCGCTCGCGCGAAACCCATAAAGAGCAAAACGGACGGGCCCAATACTCTCTTGCCCCAAGAGGCAACCCGGCAATTTCAAGCTGCGACAGGCAATGAGTTGTGGAGAGCACAAAGACAAATGCTTTGTGTGTGTGGGTGCTGAGCGCAACTTTCAAACTGCACAAGTGTGTGCACAATAACTTCGAGAAAAAGTTTGGTGAATGTGTAAACCAGTTGCAGGAAGAGAAAACCAAGTTGTTCACATTACAAACACTTCAAGTGGGACAAGCAGCGGCACTTCAGACGCAAAAGGACCAAACACATATCCGTCAGCGGACAAAAGACAAGACAACCAGAAGGAAGCTGAAAGCCCCTGCCATCAAACTCACTCTACCCCACCAGCTTCATGGGAATTGATCGTGATTCATAGCAAATTTCTGGAAAGACATATTTTCAGTCATTGGTATACTTTGAGGCAGCGAACAACAATCGGGAGTCCGGTAACGTTGATGGATGCGTGAGCCCAACAGGGTTCGGCAGCGGAGCACAGATCCGCGCATGTCAGGCTGGCCCTCTCTGTGATAAATAGGCGGGCCTTCTCCTGCAGATCTAGAGCGGGGAGCGTCGAGGCTGGACACCGTGTGTTTCTCATGTCGGGTCCATTGTGAGACCAGGATTCTGGTTTTTGTGATTCAGCATCTTTTGTGGGCCCCTGTCCTGGTGTTGCCCTTAGAATGATCGAAAACAGCGTCACGATGCGAACTACTAAAGTCAAGAATAGGCGTCTCTCGTCAGAGGCACAGGCGCGGTGCAGGGCCCCGTGGGAGCCTCCTCTCCCTGGATCAGCACCTGAGTCCGCTGGACTTGGATGGGATCGGCTTGCAACAAAAGAAATCCATCTTGCTTACTTTTGTCATTTCTTTACCCACATGTCCATTCAATCTATTGAGCAAAGCGATCGCTGCAACAAAAGAAAAAGTGATCCTTTTTCATGAAGGGTACATCACGGCAAATTGTTACTCACGGAGAGATGAGTTCTGAGACACAATGATGGAGAAGATTCTTCGTGCGTCTCGGTCTGAGGAACCAGCGGGATGACTCGCGGCTGATGGAAGATGAAAAGTGGACATTTCCAGGTGACTGTGCTGTTCCGTTGATGCTGCAGCGACGTCCTTGTTGCAACGTCGTTTCATTGCCACATCGTGGTGTGGTGGGGAATGTCACCGAAGGTTCCGGATCATCAGCCTCTTTCTTGACCAATCAGGTTATTCCTTTGCTTGTGGTCATGCGCAGGATGCCAACAGACACGGAGTGCGCGGCAACAGGAGTCCACTCGCATTCTTGTGGCTCATTCAGGAAAACCTTGGATACCGCTGTTTGCAAGTTGCACCAAACACTCAGGCTTGTGGCACTTAAAGCCGCTGCGCCGTCATTAAATCCCGCAGGTTCAGCGCAGCATCAGAGCAGCGACTTGGAAGGTCGCAATGCACCCGAAACACTATTGCAAACTGCAAGGACGGCGCTGCTGCTTCTGGGCCTGACCTGGTCCGGCCTACTCTGAGGCCACGTCCTGCGGTGAGACTGGCAGAAGCCTGGCCTTGGGACCTCTTAACAGCGCAAACCTGTCCGCAACTGCTCTTTTACAAGCTAATGAGTATGCACTGGGGAAGATCACATTGTCTTTGCAAACACGGGGAAATAAGAGTTGACAGATGAGAGCACACAGTATGAGCGCGAATATGCGCGGTGTGTGTGATATTGATCCCGTCTGATGTTGGTTTATTTACTCAGCAAAAAGCTTGGTGCGCTGTTGAATTTTATACTTTCAACACAGAACCGCTTCAAATGCGCATTCTGTGCAAATACCGCGTTGTCGACTGCCGAAAAAGGGAAAGTGATTGCAATAATGCAATCATTTTGCACTGTGTGTTGTGGGCACAGGTGTTATCTTGTCTGTTTCCATCAGTTCTTCCTGATTGTCCAATTCACAGGGCCCGCCTACGGCCTGTTGTCTGCTAAAGCGCTATACTCGACACACAAGTGGCTGCTCGCATTAGATACGTTCCGGAGCTGCGTTCAGAACGGAGGGCGACGATCTACTTCTCATCGTCTCACGTGACGTGACAACCTTTCTTGCTGTTGAAAAATAACAGAACAGACGACAACCTTGTGAAATTCTATTTTCCAGGCTGCACCCGCGTTTGGGACGAAGGCAACTGAATGCCCCCAAATGGAAGTCATTTGTATGGCTGCAGACCTTGTGGGTTTGAATAGCCCAAAATGAGCCTGCAGGGTTGGCCAATGTGTTTACTCGACTGTGTCAAACACAACATACAATTTCGCCTCCGAAGTTCTGGCCTGGAGTGAGAGGAAATTACCTCCGCCTCAAAAACTATCACTTCCGGAACGAAGTTCGTGACGCGGTCGGTTGGTGAAACGCTCAGGCGGAGAAACCAACAACTGGAAAACTCACACAGGCAAATTCAAATTATCAGCTGAAGTCTCAACCTTCACCGAGCAACCATCGACGTGACCACGCAGCACAGCCGGACGAATCATTTCGGATCAACTGACAGGACATTGATTTGGTTTTGGAGTTGCAGGAAAATACCGCATTGGATGAACTTCAGCGACTTTTCACCACCACCACCACTAGCCAGACCAAGCATGCTTTCTGGGTTTTTTGGCCATGTTTGGTGTGGGACAGAAAACCCAAACCCACATTGAATTGTACCCTCTGTGAGGTCTGACTCTTTAGAGGCAGCCTCCAAACATTTTTTTGTGCTTGTGATGTTTGAAACAGAGGTTCAGCATGGACTTGATGTTTGTCTGCAGCAAAGCGAACACGAGAGGACGCTGAAACCCTTGGGATCAGCCCCTGATACTCCTGCAGGTAATTGTGGGAGATTAACAGACGCTTGGTGCGCATGTCGCTTCCTGTTCCGAGTCTGATAATCCTCGTTACCAGCCGGTGTTCCAAAGTGCGGATCCCCCCGTCGCTACTGCAGCAGCGTCCGTGTCAGACTCCCTCCCTGGTCTCACTCCGAACAGAAAGCTCCTCGTGACAACTCCAACATTTCCTGAGACGACGTTCCCAATTGAACTACGGGCAAAAGCAGGGAGCGAAAGTGGATAAAATTAAGCACGCTTCTCCCACATTGCCTCATTTGTAGATTTTGATGCAGTGAACACGCTGCAGTGAAATGCATTTTCGCCCGCTGAGTCTGCAAATTGGTTATGGGTGGTTACATGACAGCCATCACTGGAAACAATTTTCACCCTTTTATGCGGAGAATCATTTCCAATTTTGCCTGTCTGCTTCATTTAGGCAGGCCTGCAGTGCGATGGAACTGTAGCGTAAGATTTCCTCTCACTCCACGCAGTTGTAGGAACAGCAAGTGCCATTTCATGAAGCTGTCAAAACATAAATGTTGCAGCTTGGAGAAGATGGACTGCATTAGTCTTTCTGATTCAGGCTCTGGCGCACGGTGTGCTGCGCAGTCTAGCTGCATCAAACAATAAAGCCAGCAACAACATTTGAATTGCAACTTTCTGGAAAAGAGTACGGAACTTGAGCTCTCGGACCAGGATTAACTTGCTGTACGTCGTACCTTCTTGTCGAATGGAATTTCGGAAAGGAATCACTTCGGGCAGAATCAGTGGGAGGGGCGAACTTTGGCTCACTGGCCGTGCGTACCATCATGAAGCACTAAAACAATGTCAACCTCATTTCAAGGGTGAATTTTCAAAGGAGCTGCACAATCGCCCGTCATTCTGGCATCTGTGCACATGGATGCGCAGCTCAACTTAGCAAATTGTTTTTCTGCCACGGCTGACTAAAACCTGTCCAAAACTCTCGAAGACCTTTTGTCGCGAAGATGGAAATTGGTGCAACACATTGAAAGTTCCTTTCTTCTTGCCTTTCCATGCATAATACATTCATTTTATCCCAATCCAATTTTTGCGAAGTCAAACATTTTGATACACAGAAGTCTAAACGTAACTGAATCACGAATTTTCAGTTCAGTGCGGTTGGTCTTTCATGAAGGATGAATCTGCATAAAATCAGCACAGCTTTGTATTCACAGCGGCGGCCTATGACCTCACCGCTTGGCACACGAAAATACCCATACACGGTAGTTTCGTCTCCACGTACTGGAGCTCCGAAGATGTTCGCACGTACACACCAAACGATAGACTTTTTCCTGGTTCGCGACTCCCTGCACAATGTGTGTGGGGTGAACCGTGAGCAACTCGACGGAGGATGCAGTCGGTTTTGACTTGTGTAGATACTCGATTATCCTGGCACTCACCAGGCCTCATAAGGCTGATTTGCAAAAGGCTTCTGGTTGAGTCTGTCCAAGAACGAGCCGGCTTGGCTGGACTGGTCATTTTATCACGCGGAACTATCCAGGAAAGGTGTCCGTGATTATGAACCGAAGACACCGTCCACACATGCGTGTTGTGTCAACGGAATTTTTACCCATTGTCAAGAAAACAAAAAGAGTCGACCTGGAGAACTGCTGTGTCCTCCGACTGTCAAGCCCAGTCAAGCCGAAGTTGCGTTGAGCTGGGTCAACGTCAATGCGATCAGATACCTTGTGAAGGGAGGGAGGCGCGGAGGGTGTGGTTCCTATTATTTTCACAGCCATTACGTTTCAGATCAATGGGTCAAGGAGTACAGGCGCAGCGATCGATGGCCAGAAGAGAGGAGCTCGGACCTGGAAGAGAAAAGCTGTCAGATGCTCTACTTCCCAGTCATCCATTCTGAAAACTCGAGGAAACGCCCAGTGGCCGCAGTTCCTGCTATTTTGCAATGCAACTCCGCAAACTTCTTTCCTGCTTCTCTCCCGCTTCTTTTGGCTCAAAACTTCTGCGTCGTGCTCTCTCCATCGCTCTCTCTCCGTCTCACTCCCCCGGGCGTCTGGCTCTTGTTCTCTCACGCCACCCTCTCTGGAACAGACCCGTGTTCCTCGACTTTTATTTTCCAGGCTTGAGACAGTTCAATCAATAGCGCCACATTCATCAAATCTGAATGCATGTCATGTCACGCGGTGGTTTCAAAGCTGCTTTACTTCTCCGGAGTTACAGTGGCGGATGTGGAGATTTCCCAGGTCAGCCTCGGCTGCTCCCACAAAAATTGTGTGCTTCATTATCATTCAATTCCATCCGAATGTTTGAACTGTATATTCTCAGCTCTATAAAGCTGATGGTGGCCTACGGAGGTTCTTTCTGAATCCTCCTCCGGGTTCCCACAGTCTTAAGCAAGCAGAACGACAGTGATCACGGCTCGTTATTATGTATCCCTGGGCAACGCGAAAACACAGATCCTGCCTTATTTCAGGCATAAGACTTTGCGTAAGGTTGCTCTGGGGAGTATCGGATAATCCGAAGGTATCAAGCCACTACAAATTCTCGATATGGACACATTGCCTTCTTGACTTGCTTCTGTTAGTTCCCTGGAAGTGGTATTTGCTTGCCTTACAAACAACCTCAAAGGGGGGTGTGGCTGGAGACCGCAAAACTTTCACGACAGTCAGCTGACAGAGAGCTCCGACTTTGACAATTGTCGGCACTTGCTGCAAAAGGCGTCCACACTTTCAAATGAATCTGATCTCAGAGTTGACGCAAATGCGTCCACACTTTGAATAATTCAGAGTTGACGACAAAGAACATTTTTTGCTGTTCTTTGGGTGTTCTACAAATTAGTGAGTGAAGCCTTGAGCAGGATCAAGGTGCTCAGTCCCATGGAACAGCTGTGCCCCATGTGGATCTCTGATAAGGAGTGCTGCTCAGTTTGGAGTGACACTGCCTCGGATGCACCTGAAGAGTTACATGCTCGCACCCGAGCAGGCTCCTGGGAACATTGATTGGCTGTCGGGGATCGGGAAATCCTGCGAGGCGTACGCGCGTAAATAACGAGCTGCGCTGCTCGCTGGGGAGATACATGCACACTTCAAGGCTGATTTCAACTTGAGCTAGTGCAAAGGAGCATCCCATGGATGCACGATCCGTGGGCAGCAGACCCCGACCAATGAAAGGCAAAAATGTTGCACCTGATTATTTTTGGGGTCCTCAACAGAGGGCTGTTGCTGTGACGTTCCCCGAATGCATTCGAGCTCGAATTCTTCCCGCAACTCGGAGTTATCTCAGAAAAATTCTGTGTGGACTCAGCAAAGCATTTTGTTCGCAAGAGCAGGGCAACCAAACGTGTAGCGTCCCAGGCGTCATGTCAGATTAGGCACGTGGTATGTGCAAAAAAATTCTCTAAAATTGATTGATGGGATTTTAAGTTCCCTGTGACTTAGATACAGACACAGCCACTGATAAAGCGAAGTCTCTCAGGCCGTGGTTACACTGCTCGTGCATGTTTCATGTGCCTTTTCTGTCTGTACTTTCATATGTACCACAACTTTTGCGTCGTGCACATCTCTTGTGTCCCGTTTCGTGTGCAAAACAAAGTGCACACTTGATGAGTTCTGAATAAGCAAGTGCGTTTGCTTCAGTGGTCAACTCTGGAGAACACGAAGCCGCACTTGACGGGCTTCCCACAGACTTCTCAACCACAGCAAAAAGCAGCTGTGCCAACAAACTCTTTTTCAATCTCTTTTTCAGTGCCATTCGCAGCTGTGGAGCTGATGAAAGCCCGAGACTCGCGAGCTCTTTCTTTTGTGAGCGACTCGGTTCTGTGTTCAAACAGGACTTCCGGTGCAGTTAATTGCTTCCCGTTGGCCAATTAAGCGGAGTTTGATCTGGCTTCTCTGATCCAGTTGTGCTTTTCGCTAGACTTTGCTGAAAAAATGCCTCAAAGCAGTTCACACTTTGTGAAAATTGTTCCAACAGAAAAATACGAAACCCAATCTTGGCGCCAGCTGTTGACGTCGGTCGTCAGAATTCAGGGTCAGGGTCGCGGCTGTTTGTCACAGTGTGAGGAGAATATTTGGGTCAAAAACTCAATGCAACACTGCAACACGGAGTTCGGTTTGTTTGTGTCGGACTTGAAAATCTGGACGGAGTAAACACCGTGTTGTTTCGAGAGCGGATGGTTCAGAGCTTTGTCTGTCTGCGTTGTCGTTGGTTGGTTCTGTTCATTCTTCCCGTGCCACATTTACATCTCAGCAAAGTATTTGTTCTGTGACGAAACTTTGTGAAGTTTGTCTGCAGCCTTCTGTCAGTGCGAGCTGGAGCAAAGTAGATGCTGAAAAGAAATTGATCGCGTTTTGAATCAAAAAGCTCGAGAGCGTCACAAAAGCGCCGTATCGATCCGCAATGCCTTGAAAAAATATTCACAAAAATGTCGCCTCTTTCTGTGGTTCAGTCTTGAGAGCCTCTGTTCAATTGGAATTCCATTCGTCGGTGGTGTTCTTTGTGCTCCAGAAGGTTGCACGGCTGAGTTGTGTGGACGCGGACCGATTCTTGACGCGTGCATTCTGAGCCCAACAGGAAGCACATTCAGCGTGTTTGTTTGAAGGGATTTGGCCCTCTTGGCTTGAGTTCAAGAAACAGTCTTTTGGAGTTTGACTTCGATGTGCCGCACACACATACACACACGCACGCACACGTGCAAGCAAACGTTGGAAGAAACAGACTCGCAGGAGCAAGGTCTTCCAATGTTACCTCATCTTTTGGTTGACGCTGAGACGAGGTGGAATTCTAGCAAGCTCGAAAGACCGTTTGAGTGAAAGCCAGGTTGGGGTTTTCCGTTGACCCAAAGTGCAGTGGCTGGACATTTTGAATTGCCAGGGTCAGGGAGAACAAACTGTTCCTTTTGGGGACAAAGTGCTTCTGAAAGTCAATAAACACAGCAAAGCAGTTCCAAAAAGACAAACTGCAAACAACATTCTTTGTCTCAATGTGGCAGTTTGATGCGCCATTGACACATCGCTTGCAGCGAAGAAAGACATTCCCCAAGAAAGGCTGGGCAGAGCAAGATGAATGTCAGAGCATCGCCACAGAGAACTCATCTTGATCGTACTCTGACATTTAGATCAAAAGAAACACAGTTTGTAATTGCTGAATGAGATATGAGAGTCTTTTGTGGTGCTCTCGTTGAAATGAAGTCCTGTGTGATGAGATTGTTGTGGCGGAGACTCAACACTTTCTTACAGGCTGAGACAATGAAACTGCAACCAGGAATATTTGAGTGTTTGTGACACATCCAATCTCAGCCCCAGCGGCAGAACATGCCATATCGTCATTCACCACATTGGAGCTTGGCCTTCGATCACGGGCAATTAGACGCGTCTTCGATCAACAAATCTGACACTGGCTGCAGACGCCTGCTCCACAAGGACACTGTCTCAAAGACAGGTGTGCAAAGCGACATTGTGGATCTTTCAGGTAAATGATGCAAAACGCAGATGAAGATCCCTGTGTGCAGCACTGAATGGACTGTCGACTCGGCTGACAAGAAGTGTACGAGAGAATATCGTGTGGTTACCAACAAAAACTCTGAAAGAGAACGCATTAAACCTGGCCTGAAGGTTCAACCTATTGAAACACGATTGGTTTGAACTGCGTGTCGTGGACTTGTCCTGGATGTAAGTAATGACTTTTTTCAATGAAAGATGCTTTCAATTCAACATCGTCCTTCATTTGTCCCCATACATCTCCTCAGCGCCCTCCCCAATGTCAGGATCACAGTTATTCTTCTAATACCCACAGCATTAGACAGCAGCGGATTCACGAGATGGTGGAATGGTGCCCCAGGAGAATCTTCACACGGGAAACATGACCATCTCAGGGATGTCAAACGACCAAAACAGGTTTCCACCTGACGTGCGACTCTTGTCTTCGACGATTTCGTCAAAATCCGCCACAGAATCCGAATGATCTTCCTCTAATCTCTCCTAATCTAGTCATTAATCTGTGGGCTACTCTCCTTGGAGAAGATTGAGTCTTACACGGTGGGTGGTATCGGGTGGAGCTGAGCTCGAGTCGGAGACGCCTGAGCTGTCAGCGACACTCGCACCTCGCCTCAGCCGCCTTGTTTAGGAGTTTGGGGAGTGCGATCCAACGATTTGCTTCAAATCACAGTGGCCCTCACGAATCGTTTCCTCGATGAGCAACTTGCAAGGTCACAGGCATCCAAGAGGACGCTGCTGGATGTGAGGATTTGGGCCACCTGCGAGACGAGACGGCTCCGGGGAGCATCGATCCGTCCACCCTGGGTCTGTATTTACGTAGATCCAGGACCGGGTCAGATGCCCACCGCACCACTACAAACAGAGCTCTTTTCCGACGAGCGAACGGCCATGGTAATTGCATAAAGAGTACTTCCAGCTTCTGAGAAACCCGCTTGAGCATTGGTGGCAATTGTAATTCCATTTGCAGGTTGAGGATAAAAGGAAAATGTGATGGACTCGATATTATTTCTCAGAATTTCTTAGCAGATTTTCATTGGTTCTGCTGCTGCAGCTGCTTGCGAAATTACACGCACTGAAATCCTCTCAGTCGTCAGAAAGCGCTTGGCCTCCCGATTCTTCAGTGTCTGTTAAAACGCCATCAATCACGCTCGATCACGTGGCTTCCTCTGCAGCTTGAGGTCGGCCGTTTTACCTCTGAAGTTGTGGCGCCATGGTTCCGTTTATGGAAAAGGAACTCGAAAAAGTATTCTGCACGTGTGTTACCGTCTTGTCATCAGGGTTCCACAGTGAAAACACCAAAAACGATCAGATTCTTTCTTTCCTTGTTCTGAAAACCATCTGAACTGGTTGGAAATGGTTGCAACGCGTCCGCGACCACGCAACAAGGACGTCGTGGAACCAAAGTGTCAATGCATAACTTGAGTTTTGAGCATGACACAATCGCAGGATGGTGCACTGCAATGATTCTGCTCTTCACAAAGGAACTGTTTAGCGGAGTGTTGCGTGCGCTCCCCACATTTCAGCGTCGTTAGTGGGCCGCTCCTAATTCAATCTGTTGTACCCGCGCCACAGGCTTTCTTCCAGCTCCAGTAATTGTTTGGGCCTCAGTTGAGACCTGCCGAGTGAAACTAAGTGCATTTCAGTGAAATGCTTCAACGATTTCCACTGCAAAAACCTGTCTTCTCATTCAAAAAGTGACTCGCAACTCACGGTGCGATGCACAGATTGGAACGCAACAATCTGATCAATGTTGTGAGACAAGAATCAACCACCTGATCGTCATAAATTTAAATTGCACGAGAAATGCTGGCAAAATCGATACATAATTGCGGTGGTTGAAGTTTCCTCTCGCAACAGCAGGCGGCGATGCTTGAAGGCAGATTAGTGTTGTTCAGTGCGTCGTGTGAGGAGGCGGCGGGTGGTGCGCAGCTCCGCGGGTCGGGAAAATTCATCTGATTTCTGTTCCAAGCTTTTGCTGACGACAGACCTGAGTTTCAATGACACCCTGTCGACACGCGGCCTTTGTTGTAAAAATTACCTGAAATCTGATATTTGTGCAAAAAATCTGACGCAGCACATCTTTCGTCTTTCATCTGCTCCTCGCATTCGGTCAAAGCCTTCCCGAGGCAAGGTGTCTCCGGATTCAATGCTTGTTGCAAAGAATTGGTTTTCCAAGGCAACACCCTCGGAAAGATGCGCATTGCCGCTGAAGGCTTTTGGTGGTGTTTCCAGCAAAGTGTCGAGCACTTGTATCTTGTTATCACTCGCGGCCTTGACAAAGCTTCCGAGTATTGAACATCAAGCCACTTTCAAACAATCCTCTCCGCAGAGCAAGAACCACAATCTGCGCAGAAAACTCGCCTCATCTGATTTGCAAGCAAGATTCAGCAGTGGAAAATGAACGAGTCAATGTGGGCTCGAGTCGACACCAAAAAAATATGTAAGTCTTTTTCCTTTGGGTCGTCTTTCGCAACTTCAGTCGTGTTTCAGCATAAAGAAATTGCTGACCTGCGTGCGTCGTCCAGAGAGTCAAGAATAGTGTTTGAACAGTTGGACAAATCTGAGATCTGCCTTTCGCTTCACCAAGAAACACAAAGACATGATTTGATTCATGAATAGTCAATGAGGAAATAGATTCCGCCGTTCCAAGCTCCTGTATTGTTTGAGGTTAAACCACAGCTGTGCACCAAGTCGCTTTGCCACTGCCCCCGAAAGAACAAGGTTCACCACAAGAGAGAAATTGTTTAGAAGTTGTGCTTGGGTTGGATTCAAATTCACTTTCCATCACAATCATATCACAAGAAGTGCCAGCAAAACTTCCGTCGTTGGCGAACGTCAAAATGCAATCCAGTCATCAAGATCCTCAGATCGGCGCGAGTCGAGGAGATGAAAAATGAATGAAGTCTAATGAATCAATAAATCCTTGGGTAGAAGAAGCCTGCGCTCGCGCCCAAAATAGTTCCGTGAGCCTCTCAAAAGGAATAGTGCCAGGAACCCGTCAATGGAGATTGACAAGAAGTGGGGTCCTGCGAAAAGTAATGATGGTGTCCTGTGCAAATCTTCAGTCATAATGAGACTCCATGCCCGAAGGGCCTCAGCGTTCCTCCCTCCGAGTGTAACAATGGAGCTTTTAAACTTATTCTCGGGATCAATGGAGTAACCATAAATTAGGAAGTGGGGAGAATACCAAGAAGGCCCCGAGATGTGTAATTTTCATTTTCTCCTGTCGATGGGAATACCAACAATGCATGCATACAAAATCCACTTCTCGTAAGAAAGACGCGACCTCGTTCCTGTGAAACTGAGTGGACAGAAACAACCGCACGGCAGCAGAAACGGTCCAGTTCTTGTGGAGCTTCGTTACAGGCCCGGATGATCTGAATCCCATCTGAGCGATGAACTTTGCCTCAGCCAGCGACGACGACCCTGGAATTATGGTGCCAGGCATCTTGAGAATGAGATTTCTTCCCTGGCTTCAGCGAAAAGGCTCGTTTTGGTGCCCAAGTTAAACGAGACACAAACAGGGGATTTTGACAGCCATTGCCATGTAATATTCTTATCTCGGGACAAAAGCCCTTGGCTGTCCAGAGTGAATGATGGTTTCAGTCACGGTCGTGATTATCAGGGAAATAATACGTAATGTGCGTGACAGTCTCCCCGGCCTCAGGGAGGCCACACTTGACCTCAGGATGCTGTACAGAACTCATGCAGGACGGGGCTGCAGGCCGCAGATGTAATGTGGTTTTGGAGGATGTGTAAATATTGTTTTCCCTCGGCGTGCTAATAGTCAGAGAGTTGGCTGCTGTGTTCTGTACCAGTGAGGCAGCGATCCGGACGGAACTCATGCAGGCTTCAAACAAGGACTGAGGAAAATATTTTTCTTTGGCTGGTTTGTGGAAACCCTGAGTGTGATCTGTAAAAGACAGATACTGACCCGACCTTGGATCTCATTGTCTGAAGCATCGTCGGAAGTTTGAAACAAACAAAAGAAGACCAAGTCCAACAACAGTCTGTCCCTCTAGTTCATGAGAAGATCGTCGCTTCCCCTCCCACAATGCACGCTTTTCGAAGAAACCAACAAATTTTGAGCTCACTGCCTTTGTCCGCTCACATCAGCTCCTTCCTTGTTCACTCAGACGCACAGGTCGTGCTCTCTCTGACGGAGCTGAGAATCGTTGCTTCTGCTGCGTTGCTTCCATTGGTGGGCAATCAGCGAGTGTTTGATAAAAATGTCATGCAGGTATTTTTAATTTGTTTTTAATTGAACTGATTTGGCAATGCGTCAGCTCATGCATTATTCTTGGAGTTTAATTGGCCCGGTGCAAAGCAACCTGATTAAATTAATGCAGGTTCGTGATTAACGTTGCAGAACGGGACGCGAGATTAAGGAAACAAATCTTAAATTTAAGCGGGATCCACGACAGAAAATGGCGTGCATTAACGGAGCAAACACGTGCACTAATCAGTTCGCTCCCTGTGGAGGGAAGAGAACTGAGCAGTTCCAGCAAATCGGAGGTGCCTAAAGTTAGAACAGGCCTGCAGCATATTTCTTCGAAATGTCCATTTTGGTTCAGGCCCTTTGCAGCTGTCCGGGTCTGTGTTGAGCTTGCCACACAACGGAAGCAAACAAAGTGCGAAGGGAACATCAGTCGTGTCAGAATACACAGGGTTTCCCTCTGCACACAGTCGCCTCCAGAAAACCTGGAAATCACAGTGTCCTTTTCTCAATGAAGAAAGAGGCAAATGAGATTGTTTCTAATTATGAGGCAGCTTTGTGGGCTAGTAACAAAGACATAAAGCCTGGATGAATCGATACACTGAAGGTGCAGTGTAGATAAGACGCAAGTAGCCTGCGAGGACAGAATCCATTAGGTTCAGGAGCTCAAATTCCGTTGTTTGCCACAGACACGAGAAAGGGACTGCGATGTCTCGCAAAGGCAAAACACCCTGGGTGACTTTTGGATCTCTGGCAAGGTCAGTTGCCAATGTTATTTTGACTACATGTGACCGAGTAACCCACTTTCCCCAAGTTCGCAGGTGTTGGGAATGATATTCCACGGGCGTTTCCCGTGAGAGCCGCGACTGATCTCTGCCCAAGCCCTACTTGCGTCAAACGAATGAAGAAACTGGATTGACTGAGACACCAACCACCAATTCTAATATCGACTGACTCTTAACTTCCAGTTTTACCTGACGTTTTACAATTAATTACGGATGTGTGCAACGGGTCCGGTGATGCATTGCCGCAAGATTTACGCCACGAAATCCTAATTACGAGCCTTTGCTCCTGTCCCAATGCATCACGAGAAATCTCGACCTAATCGGCAGTTGATCAACGTTAGACACACAATCCATCACAGGTAATTTGCGTGAGACTGTGTTTTCTGGACCAAATCTGCATCTTTTCCCCCAGGATCGAGGGTATTTGACACAGGTGCCGAGAGCCACGTATTGCTGTCAGGAACATTGGCGTCTTTGTGACCATGTCTGCACCGCGTTTGCCAACACCAAAGCACAAAATTTTCATTTTCCTTTGGATTCCACCTTTGCTTCCTTGATTCCTCAATTTTGTTCCTTGTGGAGGTGTGGTTTTTTGACGCCTGAAATCGTTCTCTGGATTCTTCAACCTCGAGACCTTGTGTGCTGAAAGATGAATCTTTGCTTTCAGCTGTGAGTCCCATTGCAAACAGCAGCGTTGACAGAAAGATAAACTGCTATTCCACAGATTTGCTCTTTGGCTCAGGCTTACACAATTTAGGAGCCAACACAAATCAAATGCCGCTCAAGAAGTCTCCACAGAGCGAAGGAATCGGCAGAACAACCTCTCCACAGTGGATTGGGAACAGAGCCCGTGAAAAAAAGGGTTTATTCTTCGGGTTCAGCACAGCAACGACAGTTCAGTGAGGTGTTCAGTTCGCAGATCATGACAATGGAAACATAACAAGCTTCTGCAATTTTTGTTCGCATCCGATGCGTCCCAAATTAAACTTTCGACGTCACAAGCGTCCGGTCAAGACAAAAGGAGGACGTCAGTGGGGTTGCAGTAGAAAAATCCCGAACGTCATGACGATGGAAATCACAAAGAGCACAAAGCCGTTGTGACTGATGCACAGAACCTTCCCTCGCCTTGGACAAAGGTGAAAAGTCAGCTGCGTGTGTGCTCACGTCAGGAGTGAACAGGCTTAGTCTATCGAAGCTCAAAAGCTTTGACACAACCACAAAAGACAGCGGAATGCGCGTAATGGCACGTCAACTCGGTGGGTGATCCTCTGACGCAACGCAGAGCACAAGCAAGTCATTGGCTTCGCGGCACACCATCATACAGTGATTCATTTGCACAGGTCTCTCGTTGCCACTTTCAAATCAAACTTTATTCCGGGACAGAACCATAAATACCAGGCTTTTGAGAGAAACAGAACGATTCCTGAGAAGTCTTCGAAACTGTTCTGTTCGGAAAACAAGCAATGAGTCACCTTTTGTCCAAAAGAGAACCACGAACATATCTAGGAAAGCTTGCCAATGATCTGTCCTTGCAATTTGTTCGAACGCAAACAACTTGTATTCATTGGGTTGAAGCTCAACAATAAAATTTCCGATTCTATAACAGAGAAAGCCAGCAGCACTGTGCTGTGTCAGCCTAACGAGCAGAGGCAGGCGGAGCTGAAACACTGTGAAATGACATCTCCTATTGAGACCATTGTCAGCTCATTCAGGATTTCCACATCAACCTCGATTCCGTTGATACGACTCAAACGATCCATTCCTAGAGGGCCCTCGTGGATCCAAATTGGTTCTCGGAACACGAAAAGAAAGTTCATGCCGTTTCACTTTTTTGAGGTCTGAATGCATTGACAGCAACTCAGCTTCTCCAGACTCAATTTTACCCCTGTCCTCTGTAAGATCCTTTCAAGACAGCATTTCATGTGCTTTGAGAAAGCAAGAAACAGAGGCCCTGGTCTGGAAATGTTGAAGCCTGGTTGCACTGAATCCGCAACCCAGAGCCAAGCAGCGCCAGGCCAGCCTTGTTTCACCAATACAAAAAGCAGAGAAAGCAAAAACCCGGGGCCGCTTGGGAGAATTGCCGTTTAAGCAACAAAACCAATGAGACATAAAATGGTCGGAGGCACTGCAAAAGGTCAAGTGCGACGGGAGAGTTGCCCGCTGTAACAGGCAGCAAGCTGACGATAATTCATCTTGAAAGTTGCTGCAAATTTACAATGGCAACTCGTGTCCGTAGAGACAACGCAAAGGAATTATCTACCAGTTGCCAAGAACTGGAATTGTCAGCTGTGATAAGGGAGGTATGGGAACAAACATGAGTGGCTGTCTCCGTGGCTGCGAGCTGATAAACAACAGATAAAAGCCTCTTTGTGAATGGCTACACAGAAAGTCCAAACTTGGTCATTTCCTGTGTGTTGTCCGGCTGAAAGCTGCCTTGGACAGGAGGTCACTGGGACCCCAGGGGTCAGCAAAGCTGGAAAGTGATACTGAAAGCCTTTCATATGTTCCTGTTGAGGATGAAGAGCAGATCTGTGGGCCCTTTGTGAACCCTGGTCGAAGCAGCTGCGTGTTGAGGCTGACAACCTGACTTTGCTTTCATGAGAACCAAGGAGAAATTATGTCGTTTCTCAGTGAGACAGTACAACGTGTGTTTCATTGAACTGAATCAAAGACAAAAATGAGAGTTTGAAGTTGCATCAACAGTGTAAACTGAAGAGAATTTGCGAAACATGTGTCATTTCAACCAGCAATCCAACAGATCCACTGTGACAAGGGAGGCTCTGCAGCGACGCTCGTCTTTACCTTCAAAAAACGCCAACTACTCGTAAATTTTCATCAACACAACTATCCCACTTTCGCCCACGCGCGCGAAGGTTTTGCTGACCGAAAGATGATCACTGAAGCAGCCAAGGCAATCGAACTCTTCCCAGTTTGTGAGCTGCCCACAAGGCGTTCCGTTCCGTTCGATGTTCCCTGATATCCCACATCGCGTTGCCCGAATCTGTGTCTGTTTTTTCTTCTCTTTGTATTTCTGTGTTTAACAGAGGGGAAAATTGGACTGAAGCAATCTAGTGCAGTGTCCTGTGGTATCTGCGTTGCCACTGCAGTGACATTCAGAGGCAAGGCCGAGTGAAGGATCCACCTGAGGCCAGCAACAGATCCACGGGAAGTGATGCGCGAATTGGGTTTCACGCTGCAAGCCAGAATTAGCGACGTCTCATTCACGTGCCCCGAGCAAAAGAAAATCCAGTGCAACATCCACTTTTCTCTCAATCTGATCCAAAGAATAGAGCAAAGGGTTCGGGAGAATTTGGAAATTATACTGAAGGCCCATTTGTTGGTTCGTAGCCAAGGATCAACTGGTTCAGCCTCCTTGGCTGCTGCTTGGATCCACCAGAAACGAATTAAAGCTTCAATCTCACAAGAAGGTCAGCCGTCACTCACATGGACACGATGCCCAAAGCCCAGTGCTCCCTGCCCGCCTTCACATCCCCTTTGGAATCAACTTAGAAAATACTCTCCCACAACTGCACAAAAGTGGGGTGATGTCGAAATTGTCTCCACCAGCCTTGGAGGATTATTCCTCGAGTTACGACAACTTAAATTTAATCCAAACGCGGAGACAGTAATCTTGTCCCCGAGGACCCACAGAGAAACGAAGAAAGGCTGCGGTGGGTATAGATTTCAGGGAATGTGACACGCACAAAAGAAGGATCACTACGGGAATGCCTGCTTGCTTTATTCACTCTGTTGTATGGCTTGTTCCCTGAAGGGTTTTGTTTTTGCTCCTTTGCTTCTTTTTAATTGGAGGTTGATTTTCATTGTGTTCTTGTCATGTAGACGCAATGTTTAATGAGAAAGGTTTGTTTTGTCAATGTCAAGGGAAAACACGAAGAAAAAACTGATGTTATGATTGTCTCTTGCAAATAAGTTCTGATCTGAGTGAACACGCCTTCCCCAGTCGCTTTCTGCTTCAGTGTTTGTCACGCACTGAGGTTCTTGCTGTGCCTCAGTCCTTCACAAACTACACAGAGCAATGGGAACTTTTTTCCCTTTGCTCCACTGTTTTCCCTTGAACATACAAAGTAAATTATGATTTGTGCTTTTTTCAAGCGGATCTGACAAAAGCCATTGTAGGTGTAACGGAATGAAACGTTTCTGAGAAACGATCAGAAAAATGCCATTCCGATCCATCAAGAGACGGCGCAACACTGGTAAGCTGTACTTAGACGAGGCTTACTCGCTATTGTCCTCCTGGGGAGGATCTCAAATGATTACGCGCCATTCCAACGTGCAATCTTCCTGTGGGAGGCATAAGGCCAGCGCCGAAATGTTGCCGCAGCTTTCTTCTCCACTAATTCCCACAATTGGGAATGTCCTGTTTTTATTACGAATGACTCTCTCCTTTCACTTCTGTTCCTCGCGCCTCGCCGCTGCAGCAGTTCCTTTTTGGTATGTTGGTTGCAGGGTTGGGGAACTTTGTTGTTTGTCCTCTGCCTTTTCTACTTCAGAAATGCTGTTTACGTATGATTGTCAGTTCTCCCTTGACACATATCTCTGTGTTTGTCTGCTGAGAAAGCAGCTTCCATATTTTATTGTTTTACCTGCGTCTGTGTTCTGCCTTCTGCAGGCATCTCCACGACACGACGCCTCGTGCCAAGCCTCGGCTAGAACCCCACGAAACCAGGGGTGGCGCTGGTGTGTGAGGGCGTTGTCAGTTCCTCCAAAAAGCCTTGCGGATTCGCTAGAAAATGAACAGTCAATGACTTACACGCGCTATCCATCAAAACTACCTGACAGCAATAATCCGCGTAGAGCAAAAGGCTTTCACACGATTAGACCTCAGGGAGAAATTTCACGTAATTATGACCAATTTTTACTGTTCCGTGATCCATACAGAGGGGGAAAGGTTGGAGCCAAATTGCGCCATCTTGATATCCCGCACGGTAATTTCACTCATAAACGACAGTTTCGTGCGTCCAATTCTTTCGATGCGAGAGCGATCACTCTCTAGCACGAAAAAGCCCCGATATTTTCAAAGTGTTCTGACAGCAGTACACTGGATGAACCTCAACAGGCTCTCTGGATTCTCGTGCAGCAGCGCAGAGTGAAGGTGTTGATACTTCAAACAATCGTGGCAAATTTGATTCCTCTGCAAAAATATTTTTGACATTTTCAACGCACTGACCGGAGCCGTGTGCATGCGCGTCTGCGTTTCTTCCAGGACTTGCCCCTGGATTTGCCCTCCAGGCTCGCTGCCATGAATCGCTTCTTTCCCCAAACCAGCAACGGATTTCCGCCTTTCAGTTTCTTGAAGGTCATTCCGCTTGTACCGGTACTTGCCAGTTTGAAGTACGAGTTGATCTGGCATTGGATTTGGTTTCATTTTTCGCCTGTTCGAACGTTTTGAAGGCGAAAATTCCCCGCAGCCGTTTCTTCGTCACGTTGGTGTTCCAGACTCAGGTGTGAAACTGATCTTTCCCAACAGAAACAAAACAGTTTCACTTTTGTTACCAGTGCTGCTCGTCTTGTGTGACCAGCTGAATCAGGCAAATGAAAACATTTGCAAGCGTCGTCATTTCTCACTGAAACCAAATGACTCTGACGAGACGATTCCGAAACAAAATTTTCAAAAGACAAAAGATTGTCCAGTGTGGGCGTGTGTGTTTGTGCGTGCGTCTGTGCATGCACGTTTGTATCCAATAAAAATGCTGGTGTTTGACACCTCACTCCTCAAACAAACCTCCAAGCAAAACAAAAAGAGAGAGAGAGGGAAAAACCTGAACTTTAACACAACACACCATCTGTAAATGTTGATTCAGCACAATTTTTGTGCTGAAATTTGACTGTTGAATGATCAATAAAATCCTATAGTTTGCCTCAATTATGGCGCTGCAGATATAGATTCTTTTGTCGGGGTCTCCTTTCACAATTTTGCTTCCCATAGAAATCAATGGAGAGTCGTGGTGAAATAGCGAAAATAACTCGAGTAGAATGGTTGAGGAAGAAAAACACTTTAGAGATCAATATGTAATTAGAAGAGTACTCGCGGTAGATCTTTTGATCTGTCTGCAAGAGAGAGGCACGATTGGCAGGTTTGGAAAGGGCCTGTGTGAATCGCAGACGTCGAAACTATGAAGCTTTCCTTGTACTTTCATCAGAAGACTATTTATCGTCGGCTCGATGATGCTTTCTGCCAAAGCCTGAATCGGTCGGTCTCTGAGAATTCACAGGTTTGATCGGTAATGGAGGGAGAAAGTGGGATGTGCGTGTCTCCGGAAAGAGCTGCTTTTAACGGAGGCCAAGAAACTACCGGCAAGCAGATCAGCTAAAGGGAAAAACTTGTTTGGCTGAAGCATTTTTCACACGGGGTGTATGTGTGAAACGGAGATTGTTCTCTTCCTGATGATTTTCAAATCAAATGTTGACAAAGTAGAACTTCGTCTTTTTCTTTCGTGTGGTTCGAGCGTGTGATTGAATTGAGCGAAAAACCACTTCTGCATTTGGCCCCAGTTTCACGTTTACGTTGGCCAGGCACAACCATAACTGAACCTGGGATGTTCGCACAATGTCAAAGCTTCATAATGGTGTGGAAAAAAAAAACAACATCACCATGACAAACTTGGATTTGGGCACTGAAAGTACATCTTCATCTCTCTTGTGGTGTCCTCGACAATCTCTCGTCAGCACTCCCTCGTCCCTGTGACAGACATCAAAGCCAAACAGGATTCAACCATTAGTTCCCCACAGAGTGACGATGGACTGGCACAGTTTTTCTCTTGTTTGAGGAAATTCATCTGACTGGAACAATAACCGTTCTCAAGTCAGTAAACCATTGGGAACGAGACAAAGACCACGCGAGAAAGATCCCACTCAACTGCCTTGGCTTTTTGTGTCCGTTCGTTTGTCTCGTTGGTTTGTGCGATGACAAGATGCGTGCTGCGGGGCACTTTACTCAGATTCAACGTTGACGTGAGGTGCCAAAATTCGCAGTGAGGCTTCGCAAAAATAGACCTCGAGCGCCAGATCTCCACCCCACATGTAACAAAGCTCAAAGCCCCAGTTTTTTTGAAAGCCCAAAACAAAAGTGACTGAAAAGTTGAGATTGAGACGAAAGAAATGCAACGCTTACTATTTTGTTGTTGAGGCTGTTGAGTTCCCGCTCTGCTAGTTTCCGGCGGTTATTCTCTTGTTGTTGGCGTTTGAACTGGTTGTACTTGTAGACGAGATAGAGTCCAGGCATAGCGAGCACACCCAGCGGCTTGCCCCAGGCACCCCCAGGCTGGCCGGGGCCTGGAGCGCCGCCGGCCGCGGGCGCTTGCGCCGCGCCCACCGGACCAGAAGCGGCGTGAGTGGCGTGGGCAGTCGGTGAACCATTCGTGGTGGCGTTGGTCGTGGCGGCGCTGCCGCCTCCGCGTCCTTGCTGTGGCATAGTGTTGAGAGGTGGCGGCGTTCTATAGTTTGGTCTTCGGCCTCAAACAAGGATGACTCGCCAGTTAATGTGGTGTGATGAGGGGGTGTCTCAGTCTTTAAGTTTTCGCTGGAAATGCCATGGTGTGAAATCGTCTGGTGTACACTTTAGTCTCCTCTTCCTTCTCTCTGAATGCAGTTCACTTCACTCTGCTTCTTGGTTGTGACAGTCTCTCGCAGTGATTTGTGCAAGTCACGCGTGTATTAGTGAGTCACTTTCGTCGCTTGAAGGGGTCCCTTGTCCTTCCTTCTCACTGTCCCTCCGCTCACTTCTTGAAAATCTCACCTTGGGGTTGGAAGCTGCAGTGATGTTGTGTGGTGTTGTGTGGCCTCGGCGTCACTGGAGCTTCTCTCTGCTTCAGCGGAGCTTCCCTCGCTGTGGCTGACGACGTAAGGCGAGGCAGCGCGGGGTGCTGTCCTATTGATTCGGCTGCTGCTACGTGGAGTCTGTGTGGTTCAAACTACGCGAAGCTGCCACTGTGAAGTCTGCTGCACAGCAACACATCCCTGCCACTTCTCTGTCGCTTTTGAAGCGACATGGCTCTGGCGAGAGCCTGAAGCACCTGAAAAGTGTGATTTTGAATCAGTGCCGTGTTGAGAGTGTGAATCCTGACAGGGCCGCCCTTTTGCGTGATGGACTCCGGGCTGAGGGGATCAGGCTCTGCGGGAAGTGATGCGCCCTCGCCGCGGTGCCCGCTACCACCTCACGGAGAAGAGCGCTCAGCTTGCCGTCGGCTCGAAGGGTCGGGCCGGGGGCCGGGGATCCTCGCCTGGAGAACGGATGAGACCCAGGCGAAGTTTTCTTTTTTTCCGGGAGCGCTGCTGTTGCCTCTAAAGAAAGGGAGCCTTGTTTGCAACGGAGAATTGTCGGAGAAACACTGCGCCACCCATGGAGGAATGGACCCTGAGATTAGTCTGGTGATGGTTTCCTCGTTCGAAATACAACTTTTTATCAAGGGCATGGCTTCCCAAACCGGACAAGCTGAACTTCGTTTCATGTTCGTTTGGATAAGAACTGTGATACAACAACTTGTTCGAGACATTGTTCTGACGCTCGAACCTTGCAATCCTTCTTTCACTTTCACATTTGAACACTTCAGCGGCTCATGTGCGTCACTTGGAATTCTCCCCAATTTGGTTGTATTCAGTTGTCGGTTCGACTGACCGCTGTGAGCAGCTACTCGGCATTCATGAAACACTGAGTGAGATTTGCGCGGTCATTCAAGAGCGCAAAGCTCCCAAACAAAGGATTCACATTGAACTTGAACAGAGCTGGACAGAAAACAGAAGCCGATTTATCTGGTCCTTGTTCAATCAGGGAACATTGAGTCAAGACGACCCATGCCCCACTTAAGCAGCCATTGCCTCCGGAACCGTCCAGTTCCAATGGGCCATTTCTCTGCTCTGAATTAGTGGGTTCATCAGGCAGCCAGTCAATCAGTTCCAGCAGTTGAGACTGGGAAGTTTTCGTTGGAACTGCCGCTTCTGCGAGACGTGACTCAGGGTGCATCTGGTGCGTTTTGAGTCGGACTGAACAGATCAGTCGTGTTGAAAGAACAAAACAAAACAGAAAAAGAACAAGGTCCTGACAATCTTTCATGGGTTTCAAGGTAAAACGGGGTTCAGTTTCTGACATTGGAGAGCCTTGAAGGCAACGCGTACGTACACCTCCGAAAACTGAAAAGTTCAGACCAAAACAAGAATGTACGTTTTCAAGCCGTGTTCTATTCTTGTCTGTGGCGAGGAATTCGCCGAGTCGGGGTTGGGGAGAAGTGGGGTGTCCAGGCCTCATGCTCCTCCTGGATATGTCAGAAGGGTTATTCTTCGTTTGAGTGACCCATCAGACGATATGTGTAGCAGATAGGTTTCTTGCAAGCCAGAAGTGACGCTTTTCCTTCTGCAGCGATAGCAAACTGGCGACGGGAACTCGTGCGCCGAACTGGACCCAACGCAGCACACTTTTGTCCACAGCCTTCTGTATTCGCTTTTACATTGAGTCCAAGAAGGAAGACACACACCGGCGAGACAGCACCTCACTCGGCAGACGCAAGCCAAACTGTCCAAATGAGAAGAACGGAGTGCTCAATTTCCGAACAGAGAAGATCACAACTTCTTTTGTACAGAAGAACGTTCCCATCAGAGGTGGATGCAGACTCGAATTGTTTGTGTTGCTCCTGTCCTTGCAAGGCACGAGCACGTGGTGCTGGACTGAGAGGCGCTTTGACCCTGGCCCTCTGGGCTCGCCCCTGACTCTGCGACTTTCAAATTGGAGTTGGCAGACAAGGGCGATGAAAGCCAGCCCAGTCCATTTCCACAGTGAATCTACGAGCAAAGTTAAAATTCAATTTCCTTGCTTTCTTCCCAAGAATAGTGCCATCTCCATTGCAAGAAAATTAGCTTTCGAGGAAAAAGTAAATAAAGTGAGGGATAACTCAATAGAGTCAGCAGAAACAGTCGCAACGAGGTCTTCAGTGACAAGGACGGATCCAGTTTGCCTCCCGATGTTCACGCTTTCTTTTCCCCAGAAAAGGCACCAATTGCCACTCCCCAAAATTCGTGTCTGTTTCAGGGCACAAATAAATTTGCGTTGACCTTATCAGTTGTTTTCACCGTGAAATGGATGCCATTTGACTGAATCTAAATTCTGGATCCGTCTTCGAGTACATCCAGTGTGGGCTTCGATGCCTTGACACGTTGCGCAAAGAAATCATCTGCGCTCATTACTGGGTGCGTTCGCTCTTGGAAAGAGCTGCAACTCGAGAAGGTTTTGATGAAAGTTGAATGAGCCAGCGCAGGGTTTGTTCCTCCTTCAATTATTTACTTCTCCGTATGTCAGATGCAATGGAGAAGTCTGAGCCAAGTTCGAAGAAGCTTCGGAAGGTTGCGGCGCTGTCCTCTCCGCGTGCAGCGCTGCCCTCTCAGAGCGGAGCAGGACACCAAAATCTTTCCACTTTTGCTGACCCCGTCGAGGCCAAAACCTACCATGTGAAAACATATATTTTCTGATGGAAGTTTTGCTCGGTTTGATGCTCTGTATTCGACGGTGAACACAACTGTGAAGAGGTCATTTTCACTGCATGTAATTGCTTTAGAGACAGAGGCAAAGGCACAGTGAACGGATGAGACTGACTGAGACAGAAAGGCAATGCTGGGACGGCGCGGCTTGCGACCCTGGATGAAAATCTCAGAGGACAAGTTGGAGTAGTTTGATACACGGCACAAAGGGTTTTTGCAAATTTGTCATCACTGGGAACAAGGAGCAAATTTACTGTGGATTCATTGGGGTGATGCCAAAAATACATCAGCCTGTCTCTGTGACGAAAGAATGCCAAAATGTACGAGTTTATTAATCTAGACAAAAGAAGTTCAATCTAAGACCAAGATTTCGTTCAACTGTATTCAACTTTCCGTGGTCTTTGCTGTTTTTCTGAAGAAGAACCTTGTCCTTCCTTTCTCGGATCACTTGCAGCTATCTCACCTCTCTCCTTTTCTGATACACCCAAGACGAATGACTGACACATGATCGACATATCACACTCATCTTTCGCTGAAGTCTTGAACCTATCTGAGCCACACAGGACAGGAAAGATTTCGCAGCTTTGGAATGTGACAAACAAAACTCTCGGTTTGGTTTTGTTTACGGGTTAACTGAGGCTCCACAAGAACCTGACCTCAAAAAACGTTGCCCTTTGTTCTCCAGCGAAGAGCACTGCCAGCGGGTCGCACTTTCCGTCCGAAAATCGCAATCTGAATCTGCCTCTGTCTCTTTCTTTGCGGCACAGTCTTTGAAGGAAACGGACTGGGATTGCTGTTCACCAATTCTGAATCAGCCCAAACTGGTTTTACGCCTTCGAGCGCCAGAGAGAAATGCTTTCACCGGCAAACAAGCTCCGCCTGACCCGTTTCAGACTGTTTCTTTTGAGAACATAAGGTTCTTAAGGATTGAAGTCTTATCTACTCTGTGACAGTTGTAGGGGTCCGCTCTTGTTTTCCCTGCCTGGGAACACATTTATTCTCTCAAGTGAGACTCGGAGCCCATCCCTCCACACATAGTGCACGCGGATTCTGGTCAAAAATCCCAAGAATCATCAGAGGGGTCTTCATGCAATTAAGCTGAGCCAATTTTCTCAACAAACAAAGACTTGTCGGGATTTGCACTGCTGAGAGTCTCAGCGCCGTCCTTGCAATTTTATAGCGGTGGTTTCGAAAGGACTCATCTCACAGCCTCACAGCAGCGCAAAACATTTCAATGTCTTTCCTGCAACAAGGTAGCGTGTGCCAAATTCGTCTGATGTCCATTTCCAGCTTGCTTCAGACAACACATGTGCATTTTCCCTCTCATCAAGGACGGTAGTGCGTCGCAGTGAGACAACCTCGGGCTCCGTCATCAATCTGCGGAAGACGAACGAAACAAAAGAGCCTCGGTGTTCATTTTGTGATTCCGAAACCAAACGACCATTTGGGGAGCATTGAGCCCTAATGAACAGTGATTGAGGAAAGCAGTTACAAACAAACTCATTTGTCCGACAGGAATCTGCGCTCGCACATTACAACAGGTGTAACGACGCAATAAACCACTGGGCCAATGTGGCCGAGCCGTGATCCGAATTCAATGGACCGGGAACAGTTCCTGCGAGTCCGGGAGCTTTGTTCTCTCCCTGTGGAGTCACAACTTTGCACCGCAGAAAGGCGGGAAATCCGTCCCATCTGCAGCACAAAGACCTGAGCTTTCAGATACACAGACTCTCCGCTTTGAGTTACTCCTCCTCAACCCCACGGAATGGAGCCTGTTTCTGTGGATGGAGGCGCTTGGTCTGTGGCTGAACCGAACTTGTCCACAGCTTAGCTGCTGCATGGGTACAGTCAAAACATGTCATAAGCACAGAAAGGCGGCTTGCGTGTTTTTCTTCACTTGTCAGGGTGCAATCTGTCCGTGGTCCACAATTGAACTGGCAGAAAATTCACCTTGACCTTTGGGGTTCAGCGACATGTGCTGCACAGGAATTGAGGCTCAGGGTACGAGGGACGTCCAACAATACAGAAACATACCATACAGCATTTGGATTCTCTCTCATAATATGCATAAGTACTTGAAGAATAATGTTTCATCCCATCATTGACATCAAAAGTTAAATCCTCATGTGTAAGACCACCACCCTTTTTGGCATTAATTAATTTTTTTGGCATCAAACGAGGGTCTCACACGGAATTCTACGGTAATTTCAACCGAGACCATCAAGTCCCTGTTTCCAGGACTTCTTGTTTTGAAGATGTTTTCCGGAATTTCACTCCACCCACACTGTACTCCATGAGGAGAAGAAACCAAAGGTTATTGCCATTATGAACTTTTCACAAAAAAAATATCAAAATACTTGCAGAACTTTCAAGACCTCAGAGACCTGTTTTTGAAAAACTTCCTGTTTGGGAGACTTTGGAGACATCTTTGAGAACTTTGGGAGAATAAAAGGAGCCATCTCTTCAAAATTTTCTCCCATCTCCTCATTTTTCTCCGTCTTTGGACATCCAAGGACAAGTTAGGAGTGTTCCAAGAGGATTCCGAACTTTTTCTCCAATCTTTACTCTGAGAAACACTCCCTCATGAATGGGATGAGAGACATTTTAGGAATCCTCTCAGAGACAAGAAAAAATATCGCTCCCAATTTCTAGGTGCTTTGAGGAGGTTTCGCTGTTGAAGGGAGTACAATGAAAATTGAGCGACCGAAACAGGGTGACCGAAACAAATCCCCTGTAGGCAGCATCACCATAAGTGTGTATGCAGCAGTTTCATGGTCAAGATGAGGATTAAATTTGGATCTTTTGGGTCTGTTTAAATTTGCAGGGTCAAGGATAATGTGTGAGTAAGGAATTTGTCATGTTTGAATTTTTAGGTTTTTGAGGGTGAAAAGTTAAAAATTTTGGGGTTGCTGAATTTTGAATTTCACTGTACAAAGTAAGCAACATCTCAGAAAGTCTAAATATTTGATGAAGGATGTAATGAAATGTACTGTATTGATTTGGGGTCAGGCCAGTGTCATTTGTTATTTTCACTTTCAAAAATATGTACACAGCTTTTAGGTGGAGCCAGAGTTTCCATTCATATTTGGGAATTTTTAAAAGTGTTTGAAAATAGATATTTGGCAAAGATTTTGGCAAGTTTTATGTGAAATCAGGTGACAAGATTCAATATACAGATAATTTGGGTGTATTCTAAGTAATGAAAATAACATAAATATTTACTGAGATTGATAATTTGTGCATCTGCTTGTTTGTGTTTTGGTTGCTGTGTTTTGCTTGCTGTGTTTCAGTCACTGTGTTCAGATAGATCTAGTTCCTCAATCAAAAGCACTCCTTAAATATCAAAACTCTTTGTCCAAATATTTCTGCCTTTTTCATGTGACTTACTTGTTCACAGAGTATTCCGAATTGGCATAAAAGTTCAATTTGTACACTTTTCAAACATTTGCCCATTTTGGACTTGTGCAATTTGAAACTGGAGCTCTTGGAAGCCTCTATTGCACTCAGTTTTAGCAGACCCAAAACAATGGAAAGTCACAATTATGAAAAGAAAATTCATACACCTAATCACAAATAAATAAACCAACTCTATTCCACATGTCTATTTTGAACAGATTCAAAAAGTCCCAAATTTACACACCTCACTTTTTCTTCACTTTTTTTAAAAGCACCCAGATAAATACTGAAATCCACAAAAAAAAATCTTATAATTTCATGCATAATTACATACAAATGAACCCAACTCTTACCCAAATAACCATTTTGAACACTTCTATAAAATCTGATATTCAACCCTGCCTTTGACCCCATGGATCCAAAACCATGCAATAATTTTTTGAAAATCAAAAATGAAAAACAAAAGAAAAATGAATGCCATGACTCAAACCTCCACACATTATACCACATTTCATCTGTACTTCTTTCACCAAAAAATTGTACTTTCTGAGATATGGACCCATTTCTACATCCAGACCTCAAATTTTTGGCCAAATTTTTTTACCAAAAGAACCCAAAAATTTTAACTTCCCAAAATCCTTCCTTGCACACTATCCCCAGTCTAAATTGAACCAAAGAAGCCTAAAAGATCCTCAATTGATCATCATCTTGACCATGAAACAGGTGTACACATACTTTTGGCAAACACTGCTTCCAGGTGCTTTGATTTTGGTTGCTACCATTTTGGTCACTTTTTCAAGCACCCTTCAATGGTGCAACCTCCTCAAGTCACCTAAAAAGGAGAGAAAAATGTTTTGAAAATTATCAATCAAACACACCAAAAAGATGCACCAACCAATCCTCCACATTTGCCCAAAACACATCCTTCATAAAATATTTGTACTTTTTGAGCTATTTGTTTTATTTTTTGAAAATAAAACCAGAAAAACAAGAGCCAAATAATTGTATATTTGCTCACAAAAGCTGGGTCAATGCAATTCAGATATTTTCCCTTTCCAAGCATCATCTTGAACCTACAACAGAGTAAATGGACTCAAAAAGCCAATGGCTGAACATTATTCTCACACCAAAACACTTGTCAACAGGATTTCTGGCCTGGATGCTTTGAGGTGATTTGTTTGGGTCAAGCCTGTTCGGCTTCACCCTTCAAATCACCTGATAACCCAATCACGAGAGCTGTGCCAATAGATTCCAATTTGAATGAGACAACGTGATATTCGGCTTTCAATTCGGCTTTTACTCTGAAGACAGACCCAACTTTTGGATTGGAGTAAGTGAGACAAAATTTTGAACTTTCTTTGGGCTCAAACAATTTTGCTGAAGGTAGTCGCCAGTGACAAAAGAATCAGGTGACTGGCAGCTGGTCACACAGATTCATGAGATTCACAATTCCCGCCGTTTCAAATAGATCGCCCCACAGGTGGCAGCAGTGGATGAAGTTCACGAAGCGTCTCATTTTCCGCGACACCAAATTTGGAGGCTTTGTGTTATCGCTCAGTGCTGAAAACCGAATCAAGTGGCAGATTTAGGTATTTTCGCTTGTTTTGCACGCGCGTTACTTAATTTATCAAGTGAATACAGTGGGTCTTGCAGCTTTATGATTGTTTGGGCAGGGAAAGTGTCAGGAGCATCGCTGATTTGATTGTGAGCAACTCGAAACGCTCACTGTAGATCTATGTGGAGTGACTTGCGAACCACTCACCTGTTTTACTGGTCGTGGGCGACCGCCCACACCAACCAATCGAAATTCTGGTGACTTGTGGGCCCCAAATTAAAGTGGGCCACCATTGCCTGTACCACACGAGGGTGGGTTTTTGGCCTCCCTTGTATGTGGGCCTCAAGGGCCAATTTTTGGGCAATATTCTGGCGCAGAAAGCTCAGAATGTCGATCTCCTCTCGTGTAATTGTGCACCCACTGGTCCTGTTTGCCGCCATGACAGTCAAAGAGAGAGCACCAGAACCACGAAGGGTCATGTGATCACCGCTAGGGGGGGGAGGAATGCTGGGTAATATCCAGCAAAATAGCACAAAATTGATATTAAGCATCGAGTTCCTGTCTAATGTATGTAAATATTTATTGTAAAAATATTCAGAATATTTAAAATTGGTTGTAAAGGCCAACAAGGCCAGCACCCCCTGGTGGGGGAGGAGTGTGGTGTGA